>OBVV01000803.1_pt1 | contig 10583 bp, 6 predicted proteins | sample 1476221 | NCBI WGS metagenome assembly OBVV01 (sample SAMEA2580029, study PRJEB22360) | human gut metagenome | biome: human gut; feature: human-associated habitat; material: faeces | place: Denmark | collected 2008/2010 | reverse complement strand
AACTTTATGTCTCGGACTCATTTTTATTATGTGTGTTAATAAGAGAAAATGAAAATTGAGTAACGTCAGACTAATAAAAAGTCAAATTCAGAGTAGGAAATAATAAATATTCACTTCATTAGATTTTTGATAAAGAATGAAATAGCAAAATTTGATGAATTAGATATCAATATATAAATTTTAAATTCCTACCTAAGTCTGATTTGTGTTGTTGACCTAATTTTAATGTTTCAAAAAACATCATTTACAACTATAATGAATAAGTAATACAACCCTAAGAAAGGATTTGATGTATTGTCGCTTTCTCAATTAGAAGAATGGTTTGACGCATTTCGACAATTCGGATATATTCCTGGGTTCATTATGCTTTATTTAAGAGCCATTGTACCTGTGTTGCCTCTCACTTTGTACGTCGTGCTATTAATACATGCGTATGGATTGTTTCCAGGTATAATTATCAGTTGGCTAGGTATCGTCTCAGGTACTTTTACTGTTTTTCTTATTTGTAAGAAATTTGTGAATACAATAAGAATGAAAAAATTAAAAAGTAGAAAGTCTGTTCAAAGGCTTATTAGCTTCATAGATAGACAAGGGCTTATCCCTTTATTCATATTATTATGCTTTCCATTTACACCCAATACATTAATAAATATTATTGCGAGCTTATCTCACATCAAAATAAAATATTATTTTTTTGTATTAGTTATTTCTAAGTTGATTTCAATTACTATTCTAGGAGTAATGGGAAAAGAAATTTTCACCATATTTACTAATCCTTTAAGAGCGCTTATTATGATAGTGTTACTCGTAGTATTGTGGTTTATTAGTAAAAAGGTAGAAAAGTATTTTATGGGTTCTACCAAGGAGTAAAACATGAAACAATTGATTAAATATTTGATTTCCTTTACTTTTGCAATTATTATTGTAATATTCATTCAATCATTTATAATCGTAGGCGCTGTGATATCAAATAATAGCATGACACCTACCTTGCAAACGGGAGATAGAGTAATAGTTAATAAAATTAAAGTCACGTTTGACCTAATACAACGTGGTGATATAATCATGTACAGGCATAATAACAAAACTTATTTTAGCAGAATTATAGGAAAGCCTGGTGAGTCTGTGAGTATTAAATCACAGCGTATTTATATCGATGATAGACAAGTAAATGAACCATATATGAAAGATAGGCATATTAAAGACATTACATTAAGAGAAATTAAAAATTCTGATGGTGATACGATTCCACCGGGAGCATATTTTGTTTTAAATGATAATAATAACAAACATTCTGATTCAAGAACCTATGGTTTAATAGATAAGAAAGATATCATTGGAGATGTCAGTTTAAAATATTATCCATTTAAAGAATTTAACTATCAATTTAAATAACCAGAAGAGGTGTAGACTTTGAAAAAAGAAATTTTAGAGTGGGTTGTTGCCATAGCCGTTGCCATTGCACTTATTGCCTTAATCACTAAATTTGTTGGGAAGTCATATTCTATTAAAGGTGATTCAATGGATCCCACATTAAAAGATGGAGAGCGTGTAGTGGTAAATATTATTGGCTATAAATTAGGTGGCGTTGAAAAAGGAAATGTCATTGTATTTCATGCTAATAAAAAAGATGATTATGTTAAAAGAGTTATTGGAACTCCAGGTGATAGTGTTGAATATAAAAATGATACACTCTATGTTAATGGTAAAAAGCAATCAGAACCATACTTGAACTATAACGAGAAACGTAAGCAAACTGAGTATATCACAGGTAGTTTCAAAACAAAAAATTTACCAAATGCTAATCCTCAATCTAATATTATTCCTAAAGGTAAATATTTAGTTTTGGGAGATAACCGTGAGGTAAGTAAAGATAGTCGTTCATTTGGTTTAATTGACAAAGACCAAATTGTTGGAAAGGTATCGCTTAGATATTGGCCTTTCAGTGAATTTAAATCTAACTTCAATCCAAATAACACTAAAAATTAAATATCAATCAACTTTGGAGATTTCTATTCATGCTTTTTAAAAAATAGAAATCTCTTTTTTGTTTTTCTTAGAAGATACACCTGTGTGATATGATTAATATTAAAGGAGTGAGGGAATGTTATGGAATTTAATACATATATTGGTCGAGCAGGTACAGGAAAGTCAACAGCCATGCTTACTCAAATAAAAAATAAAATGAAGCAAGACCCGCTGGGTGATCCTATAGTATTAATTGCACCTACTCAGAGTACTTTTCAATTAGAGCAAGCATTTGTAAATGATTCCGAACTTCATGGTAGTTTGAGAACTGAAGTACTTCACTTTGAAAGATTGAGTCATCGTGTTTTTCAAGAAGTTGGTGGTTTAACAGAACAACGATTATCTAAGGCTGCTTTAGAAATGATGATTTTCCATATTGTTCAACAAAATGAGTCTGATTTGAAATTGTATGCTTCACAAGCTCAATACTATGGTTTAAGTAAAAAGTTAGCTGAGCAAATTCAAGATTTTAAAAAATATAATGTCACTCCTGAGCACTTAGATCAATTGATAGATAATCATTCAATGCAAACGAGAACAAAACATAAATTAGAAGACATTTCTCTTATTTATAAACAATTAGAATCACGACTGAATGGAGAATTTATAACAACAGAGGATAGTTTGCAACAATTCATTGAAATACTATCTCAATCTCAGTGGATAAAAAAGGCTGAAGTATTTATTGATGGGTTTCATAATTTTTCTACATTGGAATATAGAATTATAGAAGCACTTGTTCAACACGCCAAACAGGTGACTGTGTTATTAACGACTGATGGCAGCCACCATCCATTTAGTTTGTTTAGAAAGTCATCTGAAGTTTTATCACATTTGGAGGATATCGCTAATCGTTTAAATATAAATCTAAATAAAACTTATTTTAATACATTTTATCGCTATAAAAATGATGATTTAAAGAATCTTGAAAATGGGTTTGATGCATTACAATTTACGCCTAAACATCATCAAAATCATGTTAAAATATTTGAATCTTCAAGTATGAGAGAAGAAATAAATGAAGTAGCTCGACGTATTTTAAAAGATGTCAGAGAAGCAGATTATAAATTCAGGGACATTGCTATATTATACCGTGATGAATCGTATGCATATCTATTCGAGTCAATACTTCCTTCATATGATATACCATTTAACATTGATACTAAAAAATCTATGACACATCATCCCATCATGGAAATGTTACGTTCTTTATTAGAAGTGATACGTTCAAATTGGCATATTAATGCAATGTTACGATTATTTAAAACGAATGTATTAACGTCTCAATTTAAAAGAAGTAGCTATTTAATTGATTTACTGGAAAATTTCGTTTTAGAACGTGGTATTTATGGTAAACGTTGGTTAGACGAAGATATCTTTAGTATTGATCAGTTTAGTAGAATGGGACGTAAATCACATCAACTAACTGAAGAACATCAAGCATTATACAAAGAAGTAATTAAACTTAAAACGAATGTTATAGATAAAGTGTTATATTTCGAACAAGCTATGAATGAAGCACATACTGTTAAAGATTATGCTACGTCATTTTATGAAAGTTTAGAGTATTTTGAACTACCGAGTCAGTTAATGACTCAACGTGATGAATTAGAGTTGGCGGGTCTAACAGAAAAAGCCGAAGAAATTGACCAAGTATGGAACGGTTTAATACAAATTTTAGATGATTTAGTTACTGTATTTGATGATCAGGAAATGACACTTCAACAATTTTTAGATGTTTTTGATATAGGTTTAGAGCAATTAGAGTTTGTTATGATACCTCAAACTTTGGATCAAGTTAGTATAGGTACAATGGATTTAGCGAAAGTTGATAATAAAAAACATATTTATATGGTTGGGATGAATGATGGTATATTACCACAGACTGTATCTTCATCAAGTTTGATTACAGATGAAGAGAAGAAATATGTTGAGGACAATGCACATGTTGAGTTAAGTCCAACTTCAGATATACTGCAAATGGATGAAGCGTTTGTTTGTTACATCGCTATGACAAGGAGTCAACAAAGCGTTACTTTTTCATATAGTTTAATGGGAAATTCTGGAGATGAGAAGGAAATTAGTCCTTTTTTAACGCAAATTAAAGAATTATTTTATGATTTAGAAATCACCAATCTACAAGATTTACATGAAGCGCAACCTTTATTAATGATGCAACATTCACATCAAACAAAAATTCAGCTTTTTGAATATTTAAGAGGTTGGTTAGACCATGAAGACATCGATATTCGTTGGTTGGATGCATATTTAGCTATTCGAGACGATGATCAATTAAATCAAGGTTTAGATTATCTTACTACGTCATTGACATATGATAACGAAACTGTCCAATTAAATGAAACTTTATCACAACAACTTTATGGTAAAACTATCAACGCCAGTGTGTCTCGTTTTGAAGGTTATCAACAATGTCCTTTTAAACATTATGCTTCGCATGGTTTACGATTAAATGAACGCACTAAATATGAATTACAAAATTTTGACTTAGGAGATATTTTCCATTCAGTTTTAAAATATATTTCCGATCGAATTTATGGTAACTTCAAGAATTTAGATACAAAGAATATTCAATCACTGACTAAAGAAGCATTAGAACTTATTTTACCTAAAGTACAGTTTAATTTGTTAAATTCATCTGCGTATTATAAATATTTATCTAAAAAGATTGGATCAATCGTTGAAACAACTTTAAAGGCACTTAAATATCAAGGGGATTACTCTAAATTTGTGCCCCAACGATTTGAAACAGGATTTAGAAAATCACCTAAAAACAAAGATGAACTTGTTGCACAACCACTGATTACCAATCAGGGAATTCCGATTAATATAAGAGGTCAAATCGATCGTATTGATACATATACAAAAGGTGATTATAGTTATGTCAATATCATTGATTATAAATCTTCAGAAAGTAGTGCAACACTCGATTTAACAAAAGTTTATTATGGTTTGCAAATGCAAATGATGACCTACATGGATATTGTTTTACAAAACAAAGAACGTTTAGGTCTTACAGATATTGTGAAACCAGGGGGTCTACTTTATTTCCATGTCCATGAACCGCGTATTAAATTTAAAAGTTGGGCAGATATAGATGAAGACGAATTTCAAAAAGACTATATCAAAAACTTTAAAATGAGCGGTTTACTTAATCGTGATCAAGAAGTGTTAGATGCTTTTGATATTAGACTTGAACCAAAGTATAATTCGGATATTGTTCCAATAGCATTAACAGCTAAAGGCGCTATAAATCAGCGTAGTAGTAAAGTAGCTGATGAAAACATCATTTATCAATTGATAGAACATAATAAGAAGAATTTTATCCAGACAGCCACCCACATTATGGATGGACATACTGAAGTGGCACCCTTGAAGTACAAACAAGTATTACCTTGTCAATTTTGTAATTATAAATCAGTTTGTCATGTAGACGGATTAATAGACAGTAAGCGTTATAGAACGGTAGATGAATCGATAAAACCATTAGATTTAATTCAACAATTAAGAACTGAAGGTGGTGAAAAGACATGATTCCAACTAAACCACAAGATGTGATTTGGACAGATGCACAATGGCAAAGTATTTATGCGAAAGGTCAGGACATTCTTGTTGCTGCTGCAGCAGGTTCCGGTAAAACAGCTGTTCTAGTTGAGCGTATTATACAACGTATACTAAGAGATGATGTAGATGTAGATCGGTTACTAGTTGTAACATTTACGAATTTAAGCGCACGTGAGATGAAGCACCGAGTTGATAAACGTATACAGGAAGCATCTTTTAAGGATCCCAACAATGAACATTTAAAGAATCAGCGCATCAAAATTCATCAAGCACAGATTTCGACTTTACACAGTTTCTGTTTGAAATTGATTCAACAGCATTATGATGTATTAGATATCGACCCTAATTTTAGAACAAGTAGTGAAGCGGAAAATATATTATTATTAGAACAAACTATTGATGATGTTTTAGAACAACACTATGATAAATTAGATCCTCACTTTATAGAATTAACCGAACAACTATCATCAGATAGGAATGATGATCAATTTAGAAGTATTATTAAGCAGTTATATTTTTTCAGTATTGCTAATCCACAACCATTTGAATGGCTCAATCAATTAGCGCAACCATACAAAGAAGAGAATAAACAGCAACAATTAATGCAGCTTATCAATGATTTAGCAATGATTTTTATGAAAGCAGGATATGAAGAATTACAAAAAAGTTATGATTTATTCTCAATGATGGAAAGTGTTGATAAGCAACTTGAAGTTGTTGAAACTGAACGTATGTTTATTACTAAAGCCATTGAAGGTAAAGTATTAAATACAGATGTTATCACACAACATGAATTTATGAGTCGTTTTCCCGCAATAAATAGCAAAATAAAAGAAGCAAATGAAGGCATGGAAGATGCTTTAAATGAAGCAAAACAACATTATGATAAATATAAATCTTTAGTTATGAAAGTAAAAAATGATTACTTTTCTAGAAATGCAGATGATTTGAAAAGAGATATGCAACAACTTGCTCCTCGAGTGGCTTATTTAGCGCAAATAGTTCAAGATGTGATACATTCATTTGGTGTTCAAAAACGAAGTCGTAATATTTTGGATTTCTCAGATTATGAACATTTTGCATTACGCATTCTTACTAACGAAGATGGCTCACCTTCGCGTATCGCTGAAACGTATCGTGAACATTTTAAAGAAATCCTAGTTGATGAGTATCAAGATACTAATAGGGTGCAAGAGAAAATATTATCTTGTATTAAAACTGGTGAAGAACACGACGGTAACTTGTTCATGGTTGGAGATGTGAAGCAGTCTATTTATAAATTTAGACAAGCTGATCCCAGTTTATTTATTGAAAAATATAATCGCTTTTCTAGTAGTGGAACTGACAGTGGCTTGCGCATTGACTTATCGCAAAACTTTCGTTCGAGACAGGAAGTGTTATCTACAACCAATTATTTGTTCAAACATATGATGGATGAACAAGTAGGAGAAATTTCATATGATGATGCAGCGCAATTGTATTTTGGTGCACCATATGACAAAGTTTCACATCCCGTTCAATTACGAGCACTTGTTGAGGAAAGTTCAGAAAATAGTGACTTAACTGGAAGTGAACAAGAAGCGAATTACATTGTTGAACAAGTTAAAGATATTATTAATCATCAAAACGTATACGATATGAAAACAGGTCAATACAGAAAAGCAACTTATAAAGATATCGTAATTTTGGAGAGAAGTTTTGGTCAAGCTCGTAATCTTCAACAAGCTTTTAAAAATAATGATATCCCTTTTCACGTAAATAGTAAGGAAGGGTATTTTGAGCAAACTGAAGTACGTCTTGTTCTTTCATTTTTAAGAACAATAGATAATCCACTTCAAGACATTTATTTAGTGGGATTGATGCGTTCTGTAATATATCAATTTACTGAAGAAGAATTAGCCAAAATAAGAGTTGTAAGCCCTCATGATGATTACTTTTATCAATCTATAAAAAATTATATGATTGATGAAAAAGCTGATTCTAGATTGGTTGACAAGTTAAATCGTTTTATTCAGGATATACAAAAATATCAAAATTATAGTCAAAGTCAACCGGTCTACCAATTAATTGATAAATTTTATAATGATCATTTTGTAATTCAGTACTTTAGCGGTCTCATTGGAGGTAAAGGTAGAAGAGCGAATCTATATGGGCTATTTAATAAAGCTGTTGAATTTGAAAATTCAAGTTTCAGAGGTTTATTCCAATTTATTCGTTTTATTGATGAGCTTATTGATCGTAAGAAAGATTTTGGTGAAGAAAATGTCGTAGGTCCTAACGATAATGTGGTTAGAATGATGACGATTCATAGTAGTAAAGGATTAGAATTTCCATTTGTAATTTACTCAGGATTATCTAAAAAATTCAACAAAGGTGACCTGAATGCACCAGTTATTCTAAATCAACAATATGGTTTAGGTATGGATTATTTTGATGTAAATAAAGATATGGCTTTTCCTTCGCTTGCTTCTGTGGCATATAGAGCAATAAATGAAAAAGAACTCATATCTGAAGAAATGCGCTTAGTCTATGTTGCGTTGACGCGAGCAAAAGAGCAACTTATTTTAGTTGGAAGAGTCAAAGATGAAAAATCATTAATTAAATATGAACAATTAGCTGTTTCAGACACACATATAGCAGTTAATGAACGCCTTACTGCTACAAATCCATTTGTTCTTATTTATGGTATTTTGGCTAAGCATCAATCGGCTTCATTGCCAAATGATCAAAGATTCGAAAGAGATATTGATCAATTAAATTCTGAAGTGAAGCCACGTGTATCAATAGTGATTGATCATTACGAGGATGTTTCAACTGAAGAAGTAGTTAATGATAATGAAATAAGAACTATCGAAGAATTAAAGGCCATAAATACTGGTAATGAAGATGTGAAAATTAAAATTCATCAACAGCTTTCTTATGACTACCCTTTTAAAGTTAACACGATGAAACCATCTAAACAGTCGGTATCAGAGTTAAAACGCCAGTTAGAAACTGAAGAAAGTAATACAAATTATGATAGAGTACGTCAATATCGTATTGGTGTTGCATCTTATGAAAGACCCAAGTTTCTTACTCAAACCAAAAAAAGAAAAGCAAATGAAATAGGAACTTTAATGCATACAGTCATGCAACATTTACCTTTTAGAGAACAACGTTTAACAAAAGACGAATTACTTCAATATATCGATGGATTGATTGACAAACAACTTATTGATGAAGATGCAAAAGAGGATATTAGAATAGATGAGATTATGCATTTCATTGATGGACCTCTCTATATGGAAATAGCTCAAGCTGACAATGTTTATACTGAATTACCTTTTGTGGTAAATCAAATTAAAGTTGATGAACTTACAAGTGAAGATGAAGATGTATCCATTATTCAAGGTATGATTGATTTAATATATGAAAGTGACGGACAATTTTACTTTGTTGATTACAAAACGGATGCCTTTAATAGAAGAAAAGGTATGAGTGATGAAGAAATAGGGAATCAGCTCAAAGAAAAATATCAGATACAAATGACATATTATCGAAATACTTTAGAAACAATACTTAAACGACCTGTTAAGGGTTATTTATATTTTTTCAAATTTGGTACATTAGAAATAGATAATTAAAATTCAAAGTTACTTTGATAAAGTGGGAAACAATAGGCCGTGCTTTCATCCTAACAAAGAAAACACGGCTTTACTGTATATATGTCTGTTATTAAGATTACAAATAAACTTTCTTAATTTTCTTACTTATATATTTGTTATTTGAACTTAGATATAGTTATAATATGTAATAAGATATAGATGAGGAGTTGATTATGAATGAAATTTCTATCATTCAAACATAATGACAGAACTTCATATGGTGTTAAAGTAAAACGTGAAGATGCGGTTTGGGATTTACCAATGGTTTTTGCTGAGTTTGGGGACAAAGACTTTAATCCTAAAACTTTAATTGCAGGTCTACAGCAAAATCAAACTTTAGACTTTCAAGAGCAAGTTCGAAAAGCAGTTGTCGCAGCTGAAGAAAGTGGAAGAGATGAGGAATTTAAATTTTTATTCACTGATATTGATTTTCTACCACCAGTGACACCTCCTAATAATGTGATTGCATTTGGTAGAAATTATGAAGATCATGCTAGTGAATTAAATCATGAAGTTGATAGTTTATATGTATTTACCAAAGCGGCTTCATCTTTAACTGGTGATGAAGCAACAATTCCTAATCATAAAGATATTACAGAACAATTGGACTATGAGGGAGAACTTGGAATTGTAATTGGAAAATCAGGCGAAAAGATTCCTAGAGGATTAGCTTTAGATTATATTTATGGGTACACAATTATCAATGATATTACAGATCGCACTGCGCAAAGTTCACATGATCAAGCATTCTTATCAAAAAGTTTAACTGGGGCATGCCCAATGGGTCCTTATATAGTAACCAAAGACGAATTACCTACGCCAGAGAATGTAAATATCGTAACAAAAGTGAATAACGAAATTCGACAAGATGGTAACACTGGAGAGATGATTTTAAAAATAGATGAACTCATCGAAAAGATTTCAAAATATGTGGCTTTACATCCAGGCGATATCATTGCAACTGGTACACCCGCTGGTGTGGGTGCTGGTTTACAACCACCACAATTTTTACAACCAGGTGATGAAGTCAAAGTAACTATAGATAATATTGGCACTTTAACAACATATATATCTAAAAATTAAGAGTTATACAATGATTTAAAAAGTTAAATGGGCGTGGAGTAAATATATTACTCCCCAAGCCCTAACTTGCTTTGTCTGTAAAATTTTAGTGTAATTCTATGTGTTGAGCGTTGGAATTCAATTTGCTTATTTTGAAATTTCTGTTCAAAAAATAGATATTAATACATTTTTAATTCAGTCATCGAATGACTATTCGTTAAGAAAGTCTGGGATATTATTTGTATCCTAGACTTTCTTGTATATTTA
>OBVV01000792.1_pt1 | contig 10652 bp, 8 predicted proteins | sample 1476221 | NCBI WGS metagenome assembly OBVV01 (sample SAMEA2580029, study PRJEB22360) | human gut metagenome | biome: human gut; feature: human-associated habitat; material: faeces | place: Denmark | collected 2008/2010 | reverse complement strand
ATGCGCCCGACCGCCGGGGCCCCGGCCGCCCCCCCCACCCCCGCCTGCGGACTGGCCATCGCCAGTAAAATAGAACCTAACGCGCCGACCCAGGTCAGCGGCGCGCTGCGCTGCTGATCTTCCATCGCTCGCGCCAGGTGACGTTGGGTGACGTGGGAGATTTCGTGCGCCATAACTGAAGCCAGTTGACTTTCGTTATCGGAATAACGGAACAGGGCAGAGTGCAGCACCACGTTGCCGCCAAAGAAAGCAAAGGCGTTAATTTCGTCGTTGTTGATCAGAAAAAAATGAAACGGTGTCTTAACCGAATTGGCATGCGAAACCAGACGCATCCCCAGCGAATTAATATATTGCGTTAACAGCGGGTCATTAATTAACGGCGCGCTGCCGCGTAGCTGGCGGACATAATAGTCGCCCATCTGCATTTCCTGACCAATGGAAAGCGTGCTTCCTGCGGAGGTTCCCATATCCGGCAAGGTGTCTGCGCTGTCGGCAAACGCCGGGGCTACCTGACCAATGGTCATTGCAGCAATGAGGGTTGCAACCAGGTTTTTTTTCAACTGCCTGAACATAACCTCTATCCTGTATTTCTGAAGATAGTCATTTGACCGATACTGTGAAATATCGTTCCCACCGCGCCGCCTTTGAGTGTAACGGCGAAGATTAGCCCACTCAAATGACTTTTCAGTTTCCTGAATCCGTCATAAAAAGCGAAGTCTTTTTTGTGACATTTCGATACAATTGCGGATCGCAATCCCGCTCTTGAGGTTCAGGGAAGGTCTTTATGCTCGAAATGTTGATGCAATGGTATCGCCGCCGTTTTAGCGACCCGGAAGCGATTGCCTTGCTGGTTATTTTAGTTGCCGGATTTGGCATTATCTTTTTCTTTAGTGGCCTGCTTGCTCCGTTGCTGGTGGCTATTGTGCTGGCCTATTTGCTGGAATGGCCAACCGTGCGCCTGCAATCTATTGGCTGCCCCCGCCGCTGGGCGACGTCGATTGTATTGGTGGTTTTCGTCGGTATATTGCTACTGATGGCGTTCGTGGTACTGCCTATCGCCTGGCAACAGGGCATCTACTTAATCCGCGATATGCCGGGGATGCTCAATAAGCTTTCTGACTTTGCCGCCACGTTGCCGCGCCGCTATCCGGCGTTAATGGATGCGGGCATTATTGATGCAATGGCCGAAAATATGCGCAGTCGGATGCTGACTATGGGCGATTCGGTGGTGAAAATTTCCCTCGCCTCGCTGGTCGGTTTGCTGACCATAGCCGTCTATCTGGTGCTGGTGCCATTGATGGTCTTCTTCCTGCTGAAAGACAAAGAGCAGATGCTGAACGCCGTTCGCCGGGTGCTGCCGCGTAACCGTGGACTGGCAGGACAGGTGTGGAAGGAGATGAATCAACAAATCACCAACTATATCCGCGGCAAAGTGCTGGAGATGATCGTAGTAGGGATCGCCACCTGGCTGGGGTTCTTGCTCTTCGGGCTGAACTATTCGCTGCTGCTGGCGGTGCTGGTCGGCTTCTCGGTTCTTATTCCGTACATTGGCGCATTTGTGGTGACCATTCCGGTGGTTGGCGTGGCGCTATTCCAGTTTGGCGCAGGTACTGAATTCTGGAGCTGCTTCGCGGTGTATCTGATTATTCAGGCGCTGGACGGCAACCTGTTAGTACCGGTGTTGTTCTCCGAAGCGGTTAACCTGCATCCGCTGGTGATTATTTTATCAGTAGTGATCTTCGGTGGTTTGTGGGGATTCTGGGGCGTATTCTTCGCCATTCCATTGGCGACGCTGATCAAAGCCGTGATCCACGCCTGGCCCGATGGGCAAATCGCGCAAGAATAATCTTCAGCCCGACGAACTGTTTCGCCGGGCTGATTTTTCAGGATTCCTGACGTAAATAAATAGCCCGATAACAAATACTCACCAGCACTGCACCGCCGATAATATTACCCAGCATCACCGGGAGCAGATTGGCGGTAATAAAATGGCTGACCGTCAGTGCCGGAAAATTGTCTGCGCTACTGTGCGCCAGTTGCCGAAGGGGCGTGGGGCAAAATGGCGAATGGCAATGGCGAACGGAATCACAAACAAATTGGCGATACAGTGCTCAAAGCCACTGGCGACAAACAGGGTGATGGGCAAAATCATAGCGACGATTTTGTCGCATAATGAACGCCCGCAATAACTCATCCACAGCGCCAGGCAAACCATCAGATTGCACATAATGCCGAGGCTGACAGATTCAGTAAATGTATGATGCATTTTGCCCTCGGCGCAGTGTAAAACCGCGACTCCCCACATCGCGTTTTCACTCATCACCAGCCCGGAAAACCAGATTAACAAACTGAAACAGGCAATACCTGCCAGATTACCGCAGGCCACCAGAAGTGCGTTAATCAGCCAAGTTCGCCAACTAATAACGCCCCGACTTTTTGCCATCACCGTCATTACCGACGAGGTGAACAGGCTGGTGCCACAAACCGCCAGCAAAATAAAGCCGAGTGTAAAGCAAAGGCCGCCCACCAGATGGGTTAATGCCTGTGAAGACGGGGCATCGGCGATAACGGAAAGGTAAAAAGTAAATCCGATCGCCATAAACACGCCAGCGGACATCGCCATTAAAAAGACCGACACTTTACTGCGGGCAATTTTATGGGAGGCAATCCGTTCAGCGATTGCCGCTTTTCTGGCGCTCAACTGCAAGTCGAAAGAGAGTTTGTTTCTCATGCATACTCCTGCAAAAGCAGATTACAACACCTCGCGAACCGAGATCCCCAGACGCTGCATTCGTGACAGCAGCGTGGTGCGCTTCATCCCTAATCGTGTCGCCGCGCCACGGGGCCCGGCAACAATGCCATTGGTTTCTCGCAATACCTGAACAATGCGCTGACGTTCTTCTTCGTCATTCTCTGGCGTCGTCGGGTGCAGCAACTGCGCCATTGAACTGCGAAGCGCTGAATCTTCATTTAGCGTCGGCAGTAAACGGCTTTGTCGGACATTTAGATGTAAATTCAGATTGTTACCACGAGTCAACAGTACCGCCCGCTCAATCACGTTTTCCAGCTCGCGCACGTTGCCCGGCCAATCCCACGACATCAACTGGCGTAGCGCCTCGGTCGGGATTGCGTCAATTGCGCGATTCATATGGCGCGCCATTTTTTGCGTGAAATGCTTTGCTAAAAGAGGGATATCTTCCGGACGATCGCGTAGCGGCGGCAATTCCAGTGGGAAGACATTCAGGCGATAAAAGAGATCGCTGCGAAACTGGCGATCTTCAACCATTTGCCACAAATCACGGTTGGTGGCGGCAATGACTCTGACATTCACCGGGATCGTTCTACTCCCGCCGAGACGCTCAATCTCCCGCTCCTGCAATACGCGCAGCAATTTAGGCTGAAGTTCTAACGGCAGATCGCCAATTTCATCGAGAAACAACGTACCGCCATCGGCAATTTCAAAACGACCACGATGGGTATTAATCGCACCAGTAAACGCCCCTTTGTCATGACCGAATAACTCACTTTCCAGAAGACTGGCGGGGATGGCAGCGCAGTTGATTTTGACCAGCGGCTTGTCGCGTCGCGGGCTAAGTTGATGGATCGCTCTGGCGATCACCTCTTTGCCAGTTCCGGTTTCACCGCAAATCAACACCGTACTGTCGCTCTTCGCCACAATATCTACCTGCTGGAGCAGGTCTTCCATTGCCTGGCTTTGATAGATAATGTCACCGACGCCCAGATTCGAAAGGAGCTGCTCGCTAAGCTGGTGGTTTTCTTGCTGCAAACTTTCCTGCAAATCGGTCATGCTACGCCAGGCATCGGCATTGCCAACGGCAATAGCGATGCGATCGGCTATGTGTTGTAGTAGCTGGCAGTTTTCCTCACTAAAGAGAGTGGAAGAGGTATGCGCCAGTAACAATGCACCCGGTGTATGGTTGCCAAAGGTAAGCGGTATCAGGAGCGCAGATTCGCAGCCGTTAGATGCAAGTAAGAGTAATAACGGGTCGCGTTGCCAGAGAAACAGATCGTCTGCACGGTGCGTCAAGGTCGGTTGTCGGGTTTGTAGCGTTTGTGTCAGCAATACACTGTCGCCAGGCATATTGCGTGGCAGACACGCACAATGTGAGGCAGAAAGATCGCTGCACCACAGGCTGAACTTCTCGTTCTTTCGATGATCGCCCAGTACCATACTGACTGAAGCCAGACCGAAAAAATGATGGATCTCACGAGCGACGTCAGCGATCAGATCGTCGAGATCAAGATGTGACAGCACTGCATTAGTGATATCCACCAGTACCCGATGATGATCGCGATCTTTCTCCAGCAAACGCAGCGCCACCTGTTGTTCTTCATCATTGAGCCATGATTGCAGAACCGGGGTGATAATGCGTGCCAGCCAGTTAAACAGTGTGCAATCCTGGGGAGTAAAACGGCTGCCGTGGGTACGAATAAAGCGTAGCTCCGCCATTCCACTACTGCCGAGAAGGACGGCGTGACGCGAATAATCGACCATCTCGCCCTGATACTCTACTGTTGCCGTCACATCGCTGCCATCATCATGGTAGCGGTAATAGAAGTTGCTTTTGAGAACATGCAGTTCAATAAGTTGTACCGGGCTGAACGGCGGCGGCAGCGGGATGAAGGCGCGTAATAAAGACGCCTTGCCGTGTTTCTGTGCTAACCGCTCCGCGAGCATTCCGTTTACCGCTTCAATTGTTATTCCTTGTGGCGGGGCAAACATCGCCTCGTCTGACATAGCCATCAACAGTCCTTATTAATGAGAAATCCTTCTCACGCAATTTTTCTGGCCATCAGATAGATGGCCGGTTCCTGCACAATTTCATCCAACAGATGAATGAATTGAATGCTACGCGCCTGCCACACAGACGTCGCGTCATCTGCCAGTAGCGCGAATGCCCGGGTCAACAGGGCGGTGTGGCTGGCGTCAATAACAATCTCACCAAAGGTCATCACCCCCAGCATCTTACGTCGGGCTTGCTCCTCTTCGACCTGTGCAAGCCAATCTTCGTATTCCGTCAGTGGGCAGCGGAAGGCGACATTCAGACAATCAATCACGCCAACGTGATGACCGATAGCCAGCGAGTAATACATTACCTGAGAGCTGTGTTCCGGCATCTCGTCGCTACTGGCGACAAACTTTTTTCGCAGCGTCCAGAAAACAATTTCCCCGCACTCCTCAGCCATGTAACCCCCGGAGAACGCGAAAGAGTTGCTGAACGATACTATTGAGACGCGGATCGTCGGCTTCGCGCAACCAGGTGTTAACCCGATTTCCTGTAGGATCCTATCGGTCAGGGCGAGGGACCCGATCGAAATTTCCCCGCCCCTGACGATAGCCCGCCAGCCGCCGCGCTTCTCGCTCAATGGCGATACGCTGTGATGGCGGGATCTGTGGCCACAACGGTTGCATAGTCACCCCGGTGGGATCGCGATAATCCACAGCGTGAATCTTCTGTTGCAGCAAACCGAGCGCCACGGCGAAACCGTGAATGGTGGCGGCCGGTGTTGGCGGGCAGCCGGGGATCCAAACATCAATGGGGACAATGGTGTCGCTGCCGCCCCAGACGCTGTAGAGATCGTGGAAAATACCGCCGCCGACACCGCACGCGCCGTAGGAAACACAGATTTTATGATCGGGGGCAGACTCATACGCCCGAAGTGCAGGCATACGCATCGCCCGGGTGACTGCGCCAGTAAATAACAAAATATCGGCGTGACGCGGTGATGAAACAACCTTAATGCCAAAACGTTCTGCGTCGAATACTGGTGTGATGGCAGCAAAAATTTCGATTTCACAGGCGTTGCAGCCGCCGCAATCGACGCGATAAACGTAAGCCGAGCGACGGATATCCTGTAGCAAATGCTGCTTCATCTTTTGCGTTTGCTCGTCCAGCGTGATGGGCTGGCTGACATATTGCGTAAGCACTGGACTCATAGCTGCTCCTTAGCCACCAGCGGTACATCTGTATCGTCGTTGATCAGCGTCGCGCGTTGTTTGCACTCCGGGCAGACGCTCGCTTGCGCCCGCAACATTTCGCGGTTTTGTGGCGCATTTTGTTGCTGTGCCAACAATTCAGCAGCCAGTGCGACGGTTTTTTGCGGGGCAAACGGGCGTTCGCAACGGCTGCAACGTTGTAGATGGAACGTCGCGCGGGTATAGAGATCGGCTTTATTGGTGACGGTCAGTTCAAAGTTATTGGTAAGCTGGATGGCTCTGGTCGGGCACACTTCTTCACAACGTCCGCAGTAAATACAACGCCTCAGATAGAGCTGCCAGGTGCGCGAATTTTGCTGGTCGTCGGTCTGGATAGTCAGCGCATTTGCCGGACAAGCACAGGCGCCGCAGGCAATACATTGGCTGGGCATCAGGTCCGGTTTCCCGCGAAAGCCTGGGCTGACCTCCAGTGGCGCGAAGGGATATTTCACCGTCGCGGTTCCGGCGCGCATAATAGTTTTCAGTAACTTCAGCATCTTCTGTCCTTACTTCAGCGGCGAACGGTTACGATCAATGCCGTAGCGTTCGATCTCTTTATACGGCACGGTTTTTGACTGGCGCTTGCGCACATCTACCAGCGTCACACGGTCGGTACAGGAGTAGCAGGGATCAAGGCTACCGATAATCAGCGGTGCGTCAGAAACGGTATTGCCGCGCAGCATGTAACGCAACACCGGCCAGTTGGCGTAGGTGGCGGCACGACAGCGCCAGCGGAACAATTTTTGGTTATCACCGAGCATGCTCCAGTGCACGTCTTCACCGCGTGGCGCTTCAACAAAGCCCAGCGCGAATGCGTGAGGTTTATAGCTAAAGCCTTCGGTCAGCAGCGGGGTATCCGGCATGTTGTCGAGGGCAAATTCCAGCATTGCCAGCGAATCAAACGTCTCTTTGACACGGACCATCACGCGGGAGAAAACATCGCCGCCGGTGAAGGTAAACAGTGTTTTTGGAATATTGCCGTAGTCGGCGTAGGGGTGATCAAAGCGCAAATCACGGGCAAAACCACTGCCGCGGATCAGCGGCCCTACAGGGCTATAATCACGGGCGATTTGTCGGTCGAGAATGCCAATGCCCTGAGTGCGTTGTTCCATATTCGGCATAGCAAGCAGCATCTCTACCAGCTCCGACACGTCGGCGCGCATCTCGCGCACCAGTTTCAGCGTTTGCAGACGTTGCTCTTTGAGAATATCGCGGCGAACACCACCAATCAGATTCAGACCGTAGGTTTTACGCGACCCGGTCAGCAATTCCGCCATCGTCATCGACTTTTCCCGCACGCGGAAAAATTGCATAAAGCCGGTATCAAAACCAACAAAATGGCAGGAGAGGCCAAGGTTGAGCAAATGACTGTGTAGCCGTTCGACTTCCAGCAGAATCGAGCGAATGGTATGCGCTCGTTGCGGCACCTCAATCCCCAGTGCATTTTCAACCGAGTTGGTATAGGCCACACTGTGGGCAAAACCGCAAATCCCACACACGCGGTCCGATAAGAAGGTCACTTCGTTGTAGCCCATCCGCGTTTCTGCCAGTTTCTCCATGCCGCGATGGACATAAAACAGGCGGTAATCAGCATCGACAATTTGCTCGCCATCCACAAACAAGCGGAAGTGACCCGGTTCATCGGAGGTGATATGCAGCGGGCCGACAGGGATCACCCGCGCATCGCTGTTGCCCTCATTGATAAACGCATACGTTTCGGAATCTGTCGTCGGTTCAGGGCGCAGTCGATAATCCATCGCATCTTTGCGCAGCGGATGCATATCTTCCGGCCAGTCATCGGGCAACACCAGGCGACGCTGATCCGGCAGGCCAACCGGAATCAGCCCGTACATATCGCGAATTTCTCGCTCGCCCCAGACCGCGGCAGGGACGCGCGGTGTGACTGACGGAAACTCCCGACTGTCGGCATCGACCAGTGCCTTCACCACGATCCAGCATTTTTCGGCCCCTTCCATTGAAAGGGCATAATAAACCGCGTAATGACCGTTAAGTGTCCGCTCGTCGTTGCCAAACAGGACTGGAAGCCAGCCATCATGTTGATAATAAAGATAATGTACAACGTCAGGCAGCAGATTGATTTTCACCGTAATGGTGACCTGTTCAGGCGTTTGTCGCTCTTCATCCAGCACCGCGCCGGGGAACTGCGTTTTCAGGGCGGCGAGAATCGCTTCGCCACGATTTGACGATGAATTAACGTTCACTGTGTTTCTCCGAAACAGATGCGGTGCCTGAAGGCAAAAAATCATGCCAGGTGCTACGTTGTGCAGGCAGGTCGTGCGTCCCTGAGAGGACTATAGTGGAAGCGCCCGCCAGGATCCTGATGACAGGTTGTGGAATATGCGTTCCCATCGCCAGCATCATGACCAGCAGAATCACCATTGGCGAGGTGGTCAACCAGCCGAGATCACCCCGGTTAACGGCCTGCGGCGGTTTCGCCATTAACACCCGCGCAGCCATCCGTACCAGGCCCGCCAGCACCAGCGTTAACAGCAATAACAGCAGGACGATAATCAGCAGGTGATTACGTGCCAGTCCTGCGGTAACGGTCATAAATTCGCTAAGAAAAATGTTGAAGGGCGGCATCCCTGCCAGCGCCAGCGCACCGCCGCCAAACAGCACGGCGGTAAATGGCATGATTTTGAGCATCCCACAGACGACGTTGAGATCGCGCGTGCCGTACTTGAGCAGTACATTGCCGGAACCGCAGAACAGCAGCGTTTTTGCCAGACTGTGGTTTAAGGTGTGCAGCAGCGCGGCAAAAATTCCCAGCGGCCCGCCAATGCCTAGCGCCACCGCGACCAGCCCCATGTTCTCCACGCTGGAGTACGCCAGCAGACGCTTAATGTCCCGCTGTACCAGAATGAAAAATGCCGCCACGGCAACCGACAACATGCCGAAGATGAGCAACAACCGGTTGGGGAAATCGCTGCCGATGGCCTGGCAGATAATGATGTAATAGCGAATTAGCACCAACAGCGCGCAGTTCAGCAATACGGCGGAGAGCAGGGCGCTGACCGGACTCGGTGCTTCACTGTGAGCATCCGGCAGCCAGGCGTGCATGGGAAATAGCCCGGTTTTGGTGCCAAAGCCAATTAGCACAAACACAAAGGCCAACAGCATTAATGTTGGGTCAAGCAAGGACGATTGCTTAAGAACCTCGCTCCAGAATATCGCCATTTCTGCCTGCGGCATAACGCTGGCGACGTTGGCGTATACCAGCACGGTACCGAACAGACCAAAAGCGACACCAACAGTACAAATAATGATGTACTTCCATGCTGCTTCCAGCGATGAACGCTGACCGTAAATGCCTACCAGAAACGCCGAGCTTAAGGTGGTGGCTTCGATCGCCGCCCACATCACAATCAGGTTATTGCTGGTAACAACCAGCAGCATGGTAAACAAAAACAGATGGAAGAAACCGTAGTAATCGCACAGCGTAACGGGGGAAAGCTCGCCGTGTGCCACTTCATGACGCATGTAGCCAATCGAGTAAACACCGGTGAGAAAGCCAATCACACCAAGAATGGCGAGGAACAAACCGCCCAGACCATCAATATGAAGCCACAGTCCCGCAGCGAATATTTCTCCTGCATCAGCGGCAGTTTGGACCACCCAGAGTGCCAGAATCAGCAGCAGTGTGATCCCTAAGCTATGTAATACAGTCACCGTACAAGTCGCAGAGAGCCCCCGTTTCCGGCAGGCAAAACAGAGCAGCGAAAAAAGCAGCGGCGTGAGCAGGAGTAAAGCGAACATCACAGAATAACTCATCTCATTATCCCTTCAGCGCGGTCAAGTTGTTCACGTCCAGCGTGCCGTGGGTACGCCATATTTTTCTTGCCAGTAACACCATCACAATGACGGCGAAGATGGCGTCGGTAGCGATACCTATTTCCACCAGTTCCGGTGCTCGCCAGGCAAGAAGCGCCAGCACCAGATGGGAGCCGTTTTCCATCAGGCAGTAACCAAAAATTTGCCGCAGGATATTGCGCTGGCTGACAATGCACAGCAGGCCAAGCAGAAAATGACCTAACGCTACCGCCAGCGCCGGTTTCAGCCCGGTAGCCATCGGTAGCTTCACGGGCTGAACGACAAATGCGCAAAGCAGGACAATTAACGCCGCGAGCAGTGCCATCATTGCCGGACCGAATAACGCTTTTTCCGGGATGTTCTGGGGAATATTTCGTGCAGCGTAAGTCATGATTAACGGTACCAGCAGCACTTTGGTGATAAAGGCGCTGGCGGACCAGATCAGCAGTTGCTCTGCGGCGAACAGGCACGAGAGAGTGGCGAAAATAGACACCAGCACCAGCGACTGGCAGGCGTAAAATCCGCATGACAGGCGATAGCTTTTGACGCTAATCACAAACAGCGATGTCAGCATCATCAGTCCCGCCAGATTATTTACGATCATAGAACCGGTCATTCATCATCTCCTTACTGCAACCAGGTCGCGGCGATTACGCTGGAAATCAGCGACATCACAATCAGTACAATCAACACCAGGCGCATTGACCCTGGCAGCGGTGCGGCATCGGCGACGGCCTCGCTCGGTTTGCCAGGCACAACGCGACCAAACCAGCGAATAAACCAGGCGAAACTGGCGACCGATTCAATCATCAGCAGAATCATG
>OBVV01000791.1_pt1 | contig 10675 bp, 7 predicted proteins | sample 1476221 | NCBI WGS metagenome assembly OBVV01 (sample SAMEA2580029, study PRJEB22360) | human gut metagenome | biome: human gut; feature: human-associated habitat; material: faeces | place: Denmark | collected 2008/2010 | reverse complement strand
TAATTGAATATAAATTGCTGTAGGCCTATAATAAAGATAGGGATAATAAGAATTCTTCCTAGAAAGGAGTATACTGTATCCTAAGGGTCAGTATTATTAATAAATCATGAAAAAAATAATTATTTTTATCTTTATGGTTTTGCCATAGTAAACAATTTATAATAGAAGGTACGGAAGATATGATACAAGAATATCATAACTATTGGTTTCATATAAAAGGCTCAATTATTGGAGAACATATTGGACTAATTGTCTGCTTAGTTGTATCACTATTATAAAGACAATTTACACTTATTCAACCATTAGTTGATATAAAAAATATCCCACTCAACCAATGGTATGTGTACTTTTTAATAATAATAATTTACACTTAAATTGAAGGAGGTAAAAGTTATGGATCAGATTAAAATTGGAAAATTTATAGCTGAAAGTAGGAAAAAGAATAATTTGACTCAAATGCAACTTGCAGAAAAGTTAAATATTACAGATAGGGCTATATCTAAATGGGAAAATGGAAAAGCAATGCCTGATTCATCAATTATGCTAGATTTATGTAATGAACTTAAAATAAGTGTAAATGAATTATTAAGTGGGGAGATGATTGATATGAATAATTATAATGAGATAGCAGAAAAAAATTTGTTAGAAATGGCAAAAAAGGAAGAAATGCAAAATAAAAAACTAATGATGTATGAAAATGTTATTGGTTTTGGCTCAACAATATCTTTTTTAACACTAATTTTTGTTACATCATTTTTAATAGAGAATAATATAGGAAGAATATTGTTGTTTATATTAGCATTCGTTCTTTTAATAATAGGTGTTTCATTTGCATTAAAAATAGAAACAGAAACAGGTTATTATGAATGTCAAAAATGCCATAATAAATATGTGCCAAAATACAGTAAAGTATATTTTGCAATGCACTTTGGAACTACAAGATATATGAAATGTCCAAAATGTAATGAGAAAAGTTGGCAAAGAAAAGTTTTAAGTAAATAAAAAATTACAAGTTATAGAGATAATTATAAGAGCCCATCGGCTCTTATTTTTTTGCTTTAAATCCTGTTCACTCACAAGGTGAAATTAAAGAAGCATTAAAGAATAACTAGAGAGTTAATACAATATCCTAGATTATAAGAGTTCTATTTATATGTAGAACTCTTTTTCTGATTAGCTTAGTTTTACAAATTGGGGTATAAGAAAATGTACAATTGAAAAAATTTCCAGTGTTTATAGAACTTTGATTTGTCAAAAAATTTATTTTAAAAAGTACATTTTTTGATTATGGACACTTGAAAAAATTTCCAGTGTTTACTTAAATAAAGTACATTTCTGCACGAATTGAGATTAGTCAAAAATTCCAGTGTTCACTTAAATAAAGTACATTTTTGGACTATTTTTGTCCGAAAAAAATTTTTAGTTATGTCCTAGAACCCCTATATCATCTTTCCGAAAAACTATAATTTTCTTGAAAAATATATCTGGCTATGCTATACTACTAGTATAGAAAGATTTGGAGAAAAACATGAAACGCGAGATCTTATTAGAACGTATCGATAAACTCAAACAAGTCATGCCCTGGTATGTATTGGAATATTATCAATCGAAACTGGCCGTTCCATACAGTTTTACAACCTTGTACGAATACTTAAAGGAATATGATCGATTTTTTACCTGGGTCTTGGAATCTGGTATATCGGATGCTGACACCATGGCCGAGATTCCTTTAGACGTTCTGGAGCACATGACCAAGAAAGACATGGAATCCTTTATTCTTTACTTACGGGAACGTCCTCTGCTCAATGCCAATACGACAAAAAACGGGGTTTCCCAAACAACCATTAACCGTACCCTTTCTGCATTATCTAGTCTTTATAAGTATTTGACTGAGGAGGTTGAAAACGAGCAAGGTGAACCTTATTTCTATCGAAATGTTATGAAGAAGGTTGCTACCAAGAAAAAGAAAGAAACCTTGGCGGCTCGAGCTGAAAATATCAAGCAAAAACTCTTTTTAGGGGATGAAACAGAAGGTTTCCTTAACTATATCGACCAGGAGTACCCGCAAACACTCTCAAACCGCGCCTTATCCTCTTTTAATAAGAATAAAGAGCGAGATTTAGCCATTATCGCACTCCTTCTTGCCTCTGGTGTCCGTCTCTCTGAAGCCGTTAACCTAGACCTTCGTGACCTCAATCTTAAGATGATGGTCATTGACGTCACTCGAAAAGGTGGAAAACGAGACTCTGTTAATGTTGCTGCCTTTGCTAAGCCTTATCTAGAAAAATATCTCGCTATTCGAGACAAACGTTACAAGACAGAAAAGACTGATACAGCCCTCTTTCTGACCTTGTATCGAGGTGTTCCAAACCGGATTGATGCTTCTAGCGTTGAAAAGATGGTCGCCAAGTATTCAGAAGACTTCAAAGTCCGCGTGACACCCCACAAGCTTCGCCATACATTAGCAACGCGTCTCTATGATGCTACCAAATCACAGGTTTTGGTTAGCCACCAGCTGGGACATGCTAGCACCCAAGTTACAGACTTATATACCCATATTGTCAATGACGAACAGAAAAATGCCTTGGATAGCTTGTGATATTACATAACGTAAATTATGTAAATGATTTTTATATTAGAAAAAGAGCGATAGATTTTTATATGGAATCTTACGCTCTTTTATTCTTTCTATAAAAATTCAATCCAATAATTACGGTGGGGCTCAATAATAACTGGTTTTCCCCAAAATGATTTTAGATAAGCCAGGTTTGCAGGGGTGACAGGTCTTTTTTCACTATTATACTTTTCTGCACTTTCTTCCGTTAAAAAGCATTTAACTGCTTCATATGGTGTTCCGTCACTCGCTATTCGATCAATTCCTAAATAAGCAATTTCATCACCGGCTTTTGGAAAATCTGTAAATAGTTTACCAATAAAATAAACCGTCTTATCTTTCATTAATTCATAAGCCTTACTATTTTCCAGTCTGTTATTCGCTGCAGCGTACATAATACAAAAACTGTCCACAATATCTTTCAAAGGCATTAATTCTTCTTTGCTGACTATAATTTCGTCGGGAGCAAGTCCGCCAAGGATTAAATTTTTATAATGAGGTTGCTGGATGACGTTATCTAAAGCCATTCCTAATGGTAGTTGGACAGCTTGATAGCCTAATGGTTCTAACTCCTGCTTTTTCTGGTCAAGGTGTCCTTGTGTAATACTGACATTTAAATCATAAGGACTTGAAGATTGTTGCTTTCTAAAAAAAGCCACGACTATACGATCTAACTGTTCAAATAAACCAAGATTTTCAACTGGAACTTTCATCATCGAATATAATCCCCTTTTGTGTTCAGATTTCCTCTATATTCTACTCTCATTATTTTTGAATATCAAGTTTAAGATAAAAGATATCCATGTTAAATGGATATCTTTTACTTTATTCCACCACTGCTTCAGCAATTTCCTCTGCAGTGATACCTGCAAAGTAACGACCTAGATTAATGGTTTGAAGGGCTTTTAAGACGTCTTCACGTTCGTATTTAACGCCACGAAGAACATCTTCTACTGCTGCAACATCTTCGATACCAAAGAAGTCACCGTAAATCTTGATATCTTGAATTTTTGATTCAATGACATTAGCGAAGATTTCCACCTTACCGCTTGGGAATTTTGTGCCACGACGGACATTGTATTCAGGAGACTTTCCATAGTTCCAATCCCAGGTACCGAACTTGGTTTCCTTGATACGATTGATTTCAGCCAATTCTTCATCCGAGAAGACATATTCTGTCATCTCAGGGTATTCTTTCTTCATGTAGTCCAAAAGCAAGTCACGGAACTCTTCAACCGTGATTTTTTCTGGCAACTCATCGATGATATTGGTCACACGAGCACGGACTGATTTAACCCCTTTGGACTCAAACTTGTCTTTAGATACCTTGAGAGCATTTGCAAGGACTGACAAATCAACGTCAAAAAGAAGGCAACCATGGTGCATGATCCGACCATTGATGTAAGCTTGGGCATTTCCACAGAATTTCTTGCCATCAATCTCTAAGTCGTTACGACCCGTGAATTCAGCCTTCACCCCAAGTTGAGCCAAGGTGTTGATCACAGGAGTAGAAAAACTCTTGAAGTCAAAGGCCTTGTTTTCATCTTCTTTTGAAATGATGGTGTAGTTGAGGTTGTTCAAATCGTGATAAACAGCCCCACCACCACTGATTCGGCGAACCACTTCAATCCCATGCTCACGAACATAGTCACGGTTGATTTCTTCGATGGTATTTTGGTGACGACCAACGATAATCGAAGGTTTGTTAATCCAAAGAAGGAAGATTTGATCCTCATCCAAGAGGTGCTTAAAAGCATACTCTTCTAAAGCAATATTAAAAGCAGTATCATTTGAATAATTAATAATGTATTTCATAAGGTTCCTTTATATACGATAGAGACTGGTCCAGCATTTGCTGTCCAGCCATTCTATCATTTCAAATATTATTTCTTCTTAGGTGAGTGAACTGCCAAGCCGAGTACATCCGCAAAGGCTTCGTACATCACTTCTGAGAAAGTTGGGTGACCATGAATGGTCTTGAGCATTTCTTCTACAGTGATTTCCATCTCAATGATGGTAGAAGCTTCGTTGATCAATTCAGCTGCTGCAGGACCAATGATGTGAACCCCAAGAACTTCACCGTATTTCTTGTCTGCAATGACTTTAACAAAGCCTTGAGCAGCATCTGATGCAATGGCACGACCGTTCGCCGCAAAGTTAAACTTACCGATTTGAACATCGTATTTCTCACGAGCTTGTTCTTCTGTCAAACCAACAGCTGCCACTTCTGGAAGGGTGTAGATCGCTGCAGGTGTCAAGTTCAATTTGGCAACAGCATGATTTCCCTTGAGGGCATTTTCAGCTGCCACTTCTCCCATACGGAAGGCAGCGTGGGCCAACATCTTAGTACCGTTGATATCACCTGGTGCATAGATACCTGGAACAGACGTTTCCATGTATTCATTGACCTTAATCCGTCCACGATCCAATTCAAACTCAACTTCACCGATTCCTTCAAGATCTGGAACACGACCGATTGAAAGAAGAGCTTTGTTGGCGATGATATCATCTTTTCCTTCAACCTTGATACGGAGTTTACCATCTTCTTCAATGATTTCTTGCAATTTCGTATCGGTCAAGATAGTCATACCCTTGCGTTCAAGGATCAAACGAAGGTTCTTAGATACTTCCGCATCCATAGCTGGAACAATGCGGTCCATCATTTCGATAACAGTAACTTTTGAACCAAAGGTCATGAATGCTTGACCAAGTTCGATACCGACAACACCACCACCAATGATCACGAGGCTTTCTGGGACTTCATTCATTTCAAGGATGTCGTCACTGGTCATGACAAGGGATGATTCCATTCCTGGAACGTTAATCTTGCTGACTTTTGAACCACCAGCAAGGATGATTTTCTTCGTTTCAAGCGATTCAGAACCGTTGACCAAGACATTCTTATCCTTAGTGATAGTACCGATTCCTTTATGAACATCCACTCCGTAGCTGCGAAGAAGACCCGCAACACCACCAACCAAGGTATTTACGACCTTGTTCTTGGTTTCAAGAACCTTATCCATATCTACTGAGAAACTTGGATTTTCAATGATAATACCACGGTTGGCTGCATGTCCGATATTTTCGATAATTTCAGCGTTGTGGAGGTAAGTCTTAGTTGGGATACATCCGCGGTTCAAGCACGTTCCACCAAGTTCAGATTTCTCAACAAGAGCAACCTTACCACCCAATTGAGCTGCCTTAATAGCAGATACGTAACCAGCAGGACCCCCACCAATCACTACGATATCATAAGCATCATCGCTCTTATTGTCATCGTTTGAAGCACTTGCTGCAGCTGGTGCTGGGCTTGCTTCTGGTGCTACTGCTCCAGCTGTAGGGATATTTTCCCCTTCTTCACCAAGATAACCGATTACTTCTGTTACAGGAACAGTTTCTCCGTCTCCTTTCAGGATAGCGATCAAGTAGCCATCTTCTTCCGCTTCCAATTCCATGCTGACTTTGTCTGTCATGATTTCAAGGAGGACTTCTCCTTCTTTTACAAATTCGCCGACTTTCTTATTCCACTGAACGATTTGTCCTTCGGTCATATCTACGCCGGCTTTTGGCATAATTACTTCTAAGGCCATTTTATTTCCCTCTTTTTCTTGTTTCTATTCTCTCTCGTTGATTAGACCAACATTGAAATCGGGTCTTCAATCAAGGCTTTCAAGTCTTTCATGAATTTGGCACCAGCCATTCCATCGACAACGCGGTGGTCAATGGTCAAGCCCAAGCTCATGATTGGACGAATGACAATTTCACCATTCACAACCACTGGTTTTTCAACCGTTGCACTAACTCCAAGGATGGCAGAGTTTGGTTGGTTGATAATTGGTCCAAATGATTGAACGCCAAACATCCCCAAGTTACTGATAGCAAAGGTTGAGTTTTGCAATTCACTTGGAGCAAGCTTACCATCCAAGGTACGTCCGATAACATCCTTGAAGGCTACGACCAACTCTGACAAGGTCATCTTTTCAGCATTGTAGACAACTGGAGTCATCAATCCATTGTCCATCCCAACTGCCATCGCTAAGTTGACATAATTGTGAGTGATGATGGTTTTGCCATCTTCTGTTAATGACGCATTGATGTATGGATGTTTCATCAAGGTCTTAACCACTGCTAGAGAAAGCAAATCTGTTACAGTGACTTTCTTGCCAGTGGCCTCCATAATTGGATCCAATACCTTCTTACGAAGGGCCAACATTTGAGACATATCAACGTCATAGTTCAAAGTAAAGGTTGGTGCTGTCAAGTAAGATTCCACCATCCGTTGAGCAATCACCTTACGCATTGGTGTCATCGGAATCCGCTCGATCTCACCATAAGGTGTCACATTATCAGGAACTTCTTCGACTTTCTCAATTTGAGCAGGTGACTTAATGGTCTCATTCTCAATATTTTCAGGAAGGAAAGCAAGGACGTCCTTCTTCATAATCTTACCACGATGACCAGTTCCTTGGATTTCTTGCCAAGCAATATTGTGTTCTAAAGCAATTCGTTTTGCAAGTGGTGAAATGCGAACCACATTTGTGTCTTTATATGTTTCCACGTCTTCTTTGTGGACACGACCGTTTGCGCCTGAACCAGAAACATCATAGAGGTTGATCCCAAGATCATCCGCTAATTTTCTAGCCGCAGGAGTCGCTCTTAGCTTATCATCAGCCATGACCTCTCCTATTCTATTTATGATGCAAAGGGCGTTTAAAAGCGACCGAAAAATAGGAAATCAACGCAGACTTCGATGAAGTCAAGGAGATTTATCTTTTTTCCGAGCTTTTAGCCCGTGCTCTAATCTAAGATATCAAGGACGTAGAGAACTTTGCATCACTAGATACAAAGTTTCCTCGTCTAATTCAAATGATATTACATAATTTATGTTATGTATCATTCTTTGTTATATGTTTTACGAATGGCTTCTTTGATGCTTTCAACTGTTGGAATCATTGCATTCTCTAGATTTTGTGCGTAAGGCATTGGCACATCTTCCCCCGCACAACGGCGGATTGGTGCATCCAAGTAATCAAATGCTTCTGATTCAGAGATAATAGCTGAAATTTCTCCGATATAGCCACTTGTTTTGTGGGCATCATTGACAAGGACTACTTTTCCTGTCTTCTTGACAGAATTAATGATGATCTCTTTATCGAGTGGGACCAAGGTACGTGGGTCTACTACTTCTACTGAGATACCTTCTTCTGCTAATTCTTCAGCAGCTTGCATCACGCGACGAAGCATTTTTCCGTAGGTTACGACAGTGACGTCAGTTCCTTCGCGTTTGATTTCTCCGACACCAAGAGGAATCGTGTAGTCTGGATCAACTGGCACTTCCCCTTTTTGGTTGAATTCTGATTTATATTCAAGAATGATAACTGGGTTGTTATCACGGATAGATGACTTGAGAAGTCCCTTCATATCCGCTGGAGTTCCAGGAGCAACAACTTTCAAACCAGGAATATGAGTAAACCATGATTCCAAAGATTGGGAGTGTTGGGCTGCAGAACCAACTCCATTCCCAGCAGCACAGCGAATGGTCATCGGCACTTGACCTTTACCACCAAACATGTAGCGAGTTTTAGCAGCTTGGTTGACAATAGCATCCATGGCAATTACTGAGAAATCCATGAAGGTCATATCAACGATTGGGCGAAGTCCGGTCATGGCTGCACCTGCTGCTGCACCTGAAATCGCAGCCTCAGAAATCGGACAGTCACGGACACGTTCTGGACCGAATTCCTCAAGCATTCCTACTGAAGTACCGAAGTCTCCACCGAAAACTCCGACATCTTCCCCCATCAACAATACATTTTCGTCGCGACGCATTTCCTCAGACATAGCAAGGATAATGGTATCGCGGAAAGACATTAATTTAGTTTCCATAATTCTCTACTCCCCCTTAGTCTGCGTAAATATCTTCGAAAGCTGATTCGAGTGGAGGGAATGGGCTTTCTTCCGCAAATTTCACTGAAGCTTCCACTGATTCTTTTACTTCTTCTTGGATCTGATCCAATTCTTCTGCGCTCGCAATCTCATTTTCAAGGAGATACTTGCGAAGGTTTTCGATTGGATCTTTCTTCTTCCACTCTTCGACTTCTTCACGAGTCCGGTATTTACCAGGGTCTGAAGATGAGTGACCGAGCCAACGATAAGTAACACTTTCAATCAAGACAGGTCCTTTACCGGAGCGAACGTGCTCTACCGCTTTTTTAAATCCTTCATAGACATCGATAACGTTGTTCCCATCAGGAATAAACATACCAGGAATGCCATAAGCAGCACTACGCTCGTGGATATGCTGAATATTGGTCATTTTCTTGATATCAGCAGAGATTCCGTAACCGTTATTGATACAGTAGAAAATAACGGGAAGTTTCCAAATGGAAGCCATATTCACTGCTTCGTGGAAGACACCTTCGTTGGTTGCGCCGTCCCCAAAGAAGCAGACAACAATCTTGCCAGTCTTGTGCATTTGTTGAGTAAGGGCTGCACCTACGGCAATCCCCATACCACCACCAACGATACCATTGGCACCAAGGTTACCAGCATCAAGGTCGGCGATATGCATTGATCCACCCTTCCCTTTACAAGTACCGGTATACTTACCAAGGATTTCTGCCATCATACCATTCAAATCGATTCCCTTAGCGATGGCTTGTCCGTGACCACGGTGGTTAGATGTCAGCAAATCATCATTGTTTAAAGCCAACATAGCTCCAACGTTAGCCGCTTCTTCCCCAACAGAAAAGTGCGTCATTCCTGGCACTTTCCCTTTTTTTACTAACTGTGCAATTTTTAAGTCCATGCGACGGATTTCTTCCATTTTACGGAACATTTCCAATAAGAGACTTTTATCTAATGTTGCCATCATTTCGCCTTTCTTAGCATTTATTCATTCTCTTTCATTCTAGCCAAAAATGAAAGCACTGTCAAAAATAATGCTCATATGATTTCACAAACTTTATTCCTTGGAAGAAGGTTTTATAAGCTTTTTAAAATCCAAATACAATATTTCACAATCTTTTCTCTTCTTCCTTTGCTATACATATAAAAAAACCGATAGGATCCTATCCTACCGGTCGTTATCTTATGATTGGCGTTGGCCAAAGTCATGAATCATTTGTTCCAATTCTTCACGACTAGGTGTTGTAAGCATATAGAGGTAATCTCCCTGAAGTTCCGCAAAGGCCGCTGGCATATCTTTCTTGACACGGAATTGATCATGGTATTTAGCCAAAACTTCTTCCTCTGACAGAGCATAGGCCGCATTGGCACGACGAGAAGTTGCCAAGCAATAAAGGGGCTCAAACTCAGAAGCTGGGAAAGGTTCTCCTGCTACGATGGCAGCATAGCCACGGTACAAATCAATCGAGTGAGCGTAGTTGTAGACATCGATGGTAAAGCCACCTGCAGGACGATTATTGTACTCGATCGCAATATAGTCGTCCCCATCGCGGAAGAACTCAATGTGGAAGAAACGTTCCTTCATGCCAAAAGCTTTGACAATGGCTTCCCCGTATTGACGCAATTTTGGATCCATCTCTTTGAGGACATAATAAGAATTGTCCATCTTGTAGAGCATCAAATCGAGTGGCGTATAGGCATAGTCAAAAGTAGTCGAAAAGACAATATTACCATCGCGATCGACCAGACCATCAAAGGTACAAATCTCGCTAGAAGTGACGAATTTCTCAAAGAAATACTCGGTATGGCCATCCCACTCAGCCTTGAAATGGTCCACATCTTCTGGCGTTTCGATCTTAAAGGTCGCTGCTGCTCCCACTCCATTATCAGGCTTAGCAATCAATGGCAACCCAATCTTCTTCACAGCCTTATCAATGTCTTTTTCTGTTTTAACTACAGCACCAGGTACGACTGGGACTCCAGCCTTCTTGAAGAGTTTCTTCATTTCAGATTTGAACTTGGTTTTCTTCAGATCTTTTGGCTTAGCCCCGAAGACATTGAATTGCTCCCGAAGCGCCGCATCCAATTCCAACCAATACTCATTGTGGGATTCGATACGATCGATTGGACCATGTTTGTAGAAAAGAAAGGCTA
>OBVV01000777.1_pt1 | contig 10829 bp, 8 predicted proteins | sample 1476221 | NCBI WGS metagenome assembly OBVV01 (sample SAMEA2580029, study PRJEB22360) | human gut metagenome | biome: human gut; feature: human-associated habitat; material: faeces | place: Denmark | collected 2008/2010 | reverse complement strand
GCGCTGGCGCTGGGCGCGTAGCGGATAAACGGCAGCGCTGCTGCGATTGCCGTCAGCAACAGCAGCAGCGCCAGAACAGGATTAATACGTAGATAAGTCACGGGAAATTACTTCGCCCACCCTTTTTGTTTCAGGTAGTCGGCAGCCACTTTTTTGGCATCCAGTCCTTCCACTGCAATGCTGGCATTCAGTTGCTGCAATGTTTTTGCATCGAGGCTGGCGAAGACTGGCTGTAGCCACTGTGCCATTTGCGGATACTCCTTCAACACCGATTCACGCACCACTGGTGCAGGCGCATAGATAGGTTGCACGCCTTGCGGATCGCTTAAGGTTTGCAGCCCCAGCGCCGCTACCGAGCCGTCAGTGCCGTAAGCCATTGCAGCATTAACGCCAGAGGTTTGCTGGGCAGCGGCTTTGATCGTCACCGCCGTGTCGCCACCAGCCAGTGACAGCAACTGATCCTGACCGAGCTTAAAGCCATAGGCTTTTTCAAACGCGGGTAACGCATCGGCGCGTTCGATAAACTCTGCCGAGGCTGCCAGTTTGAAGGTGCCGCCCTCTTGCAGATAACGACTCAGGTCGGCAAGCGAAGTGAGTTTATTTTTCTCTGCCACATCCTGACGCACGGCGATAGTCCAGGTGTTATTTGCAGGCGCGGGCGTCAGCCAGATTAACTTGTTGTGCTCCGAATCGAGCTTTTTGACTTTCTCGTAACCTTGCTGCGCGTTTTTCCACGCTGCATCGTTTTCATCTTTAAAGAAGAAAGCGCCATTGCCGGTATATTCCGGATAGATATCCAGTTCACCGGAAGTAATCGCCCCGCGCACCACAGGAGTCGTTCCGAGTTGCACTTTATTCACCGTCGGTACGCCGTGGCTTTCCAGCACCTGCAAAATGATATTGCCGAGTAGCGCACCTTCGGTATCGATTTTTGAACCGACTTTAACGGGGGAAGCCGCCTGTAGCGGCAGGCTCACGGCTGCCAACATAACCAGTGAACCTGCCCAGAGCTTTAAGAGTGGCATGATGCTTTCCTCATTCTTTTACTGTTGTTTTCAGCGAATTAAGAGAAAAGCATAGTTGATAATGGCGGGGTTAGCTTGAGCGGAAGGATTCAGTTGCAGAATCAGATAAATACTTAAGAGGCATATTCGGTCCGGCGTTTCCTGCCGGATGCGGCGCGAGCGCCTTATCCGGCCTACAAAGGGCGCAAACGTCGCGCCCTTACTAAAGCATTACAGCAACTCAAACTCGCCTTTCTTAACGCGTGCGGAATCAGTGCCGATAAATACATTGAACTTGCCAGGCTCGGCGTCATATTTCATCTGTTGATTCCAGAACTTCAGCGCCTCAATATCGATCGGGAAGCTGACAGTCTGAGTTTCGCCCGGTTTCAGGGTGATTTTCTCAAAGCCTTTCAGCTGTTTCACAGGGCGACTCATGGAAGCCGTCACATCCTGCAAGTACATCTGCACTACCGTGGCCCCCTCGCGCTTACCGGTGTTCGTCACCTGCACGCTGGCAGTCACTTTGCCGTCACGCTTCATGGTCGGCGCAGAAAGTTTCACATCAGAGACGGTGAAAGTGGTGTAGCTCAGCCCATAGCCGAACGGATACAACGCCCCGTTAGCTTCATCAAAATAACGCGAAGTGTATTTGTTCGGCTTGTCGGCATTATACGGGCGACCGGTATTCAGATGGCTGTAGTACACCGGGATCTGCCCGACAGAACGCGGGAAGGACATTGGCAGCTTGCCGGACGGGTTGTAATCGCCAAACAATACATCGGCAATTGCATTACCGCCTTCAGTCCCCGCAAACCAGGTTTCCAGAATCGCATCAGCCTGCTGATCTTCTTTCACCAGCGCCAGCGGACGCCCGTTCATCAGCACCAGCACCAGCGGTTTACCGGTGGCTTTCAGCGCCGCAATCAAGTCACGTTGGCTTTGCGGAATAGTGATATCGGTCCGGCTGGAGGCTTCGTGCGCCATCCCCTGTGCTTCACCGACTACAGCCACCACCACATCAGATTGTTTCGCCGTCTGCACCGCTTCATCAATCATCTCTTGCGGCGAACGCGGATCGACTTTGACCGCTTCTTCATACTGATTCAGGAAATCGATAATGCCTTTGTCACTGGTAACGTTCGCCCCTTTGGCATACAGCACTTTACCGTTTTCACCGACGGAATTTTTAATCCCGGTCAGTACGGTCACGGATTGATCGGCAACACCGGCTGCGGACCAGCTGCCCATCACGTCACGTTTACTGTCCGCCAGTGGCCCAACCACCGCAATGGTGGCCGATTTTTTCAGCGGTAACGTTTCGAGACGGTTTTTCAGCAACACCAGGCTTTCGCGCGCCACTTCACGCGCTTCTTTACGGTGCAGGCGGCTTTCGGCATTGGTATCCACCGGGTCAGACTCTTTCGGCCCCAAATGGCTGTATGGGTCGTTAAACAATCCCATATCATATTTAACGTTCAGTACATGGCGGGCAGCATCGTCCAGCTCTTCCATCGTCACTTTGCCGGATTTGATCAACCCAGGCAGATACTTCGAGTAATACTCGTCGCTCATACTCATGTTGATTCCGGATTTCAGCGCCACGCGCACCGCATCTTCCGGGTCTGCCGCCGTGCCATGTTTAATCAGCTCTTTGATTGCACCGTGATCGGAAACGGTGATGCCTTTAAAGCCCCACTGGTCGCGCAGAACATCTTTCAGCAGCCAGGAATCGGAGGTGGCTGGCGTGCCGTTCAGCGAGTTCAGCGCCACCATCACCGCGCCGCTGCCTGCGTCCAGCCCCGCTTTGTACGGCGGCATATAATCATTAAACAGGCGCTGCGGACTCATATCGACGGTGTTGTACTCTTTACCGCCTTCTACCGCGCCGTATGCGGCAAAGTGTTTGACGCTGGTCATCACCGAGTAGCGATCTGCCGGGCTTTTACCCTGCATCGCTTCCACCATGGTTTTACCCATTGTTGAGGTGAGATACGTATCTTCGCCAAAACCTTCGGAAGCACGTCCCCAGCGCGGATCGCGCGAGACATCGACCATCGGTGCCCAGGTCATATTCAGGCCATCATCTGCCGCTTCATAAGCAGAGACACGTCCGACCGTTTTCACTGCATCGAGGTTAAAAGACGAGGCCAGACCGAGGCTAATCGGGAACACCGTGCGCTGACCGTGCAGCACGTCGTAAGCAAAGAAAAGAGGAATTTTCAGGCGGCTTAATTCCATCACCTGATCCTGCATGGCGCGGATATCCTGACGGGTTACGGTGTTGAAAATCGCCCCAACCTGACCGTCTTTGATCATCTCGCGGATCGCCTCTTTCGGGTTATCCGGGCCGACGCTGATTAAGCGCAGCTGACCAATTTTCTCATCAACTGTCATTTTCTTAAGCAGTTCGGTGACGAACGCATCCCGCGCTTCGGGCGTTAATGGATGGTTGCCGAATAAATCATCCGCCAGTGCTGGCTGCAGGGCCAGACTCACCGCGATTCCTACTGAACATAGCCATTTCATATGGATTTTTCTTCCTCTGTTGCCCGACGAGGCAGCGAAAATGGTGCAAAAACCGTAGTTTGCCATAAGCATGATGGAGAGAGAAAAAGAATGCTCAGTTTATTGTCTGAATTTTCAAAATATTCACTCGCTGAATTGTCATACAAGGCGCTATTCTAGTTTGTGATATTTTTTCGCCACCACAAGGAGTGGAAAATGTCTTCCATGACAACAACTGATAATAAAGCCTTTTTGAATGAACTTGCCCGTCTGGTCGGTCATTCACACCTGCTCACCGATCCCGCAAAAACGGCCCGCTATCGCAAGGGCTTCCGTTCTGGTCAGGGCGACGCGCTGGCTGTCGTTTTCCCTGGCTCACTACTGGAATTGTGGCGGGTGCTGAAAGCCTGTGTCACCGCCGACAAAATTATTCTGATGCAGGCTGCCAATACAGGCCTGACCGAAGGATCGACGCCAAACGGTAACGACTATGATCGCGATATCGTGATCATCAGCACCCTGCGTCTCGACAAGCTGCACGTTCTTGGCAAGGGCGAACAGGTGCTGGCCTATCCGGGCACCACGCTCTATTCGCTGGAAAAAGCCCTCAAACCGCTGGGACGCGAACCGCACTCGGTGATTGGATCGTCGTGTATAGGCGCATCGGTTATCGGCGGTATTTGTAACAACTCCGGCGGCTCGCTGGTGCAACGTGGCCCGGCGTATACCGAAATGTCGTTATTCGCGCGTATAAATGAAGACGGCAAACTGACGCTGGTGAACCATCTGGGGATTGATCTGGGCGAAACGCCGGAGCAGATCCTTAGCAAGCTGGATGATGATCGCATCAAAGATGACGATGTGCGTCACGATGGTCGTCACGCCCACGATTATGACTATGTCCACCGCGTTCGTGATATTGAAGCCGACACGCCCGCACGTTATAACGCCGATCCGGATCGGTTATTTGAATCTTCTGGTTGCGCCGGGAAGCTGGCCGTCTTTGCGGTACGTCTAGATACCTTCGAAGCGGAAAAAAATCAGCAGGTGTTTTATATCGGCACCAACCAGCCGGAAGTGCTGACCGAAATCCGCCGTCATATTCTGGCTAACTTCGAAAATCTGCCGGTTGCCGGGGAATATATGCACCGGGATATCTACGATATTGCGGAAAAATACGGCAAAGACACCTTCCTGATGATTGATAAGTTAGGCACCGACAAGATGCCGTTCTTCTTTAATCTCAAGGGACGCACCGATGCGATGCTGGAGAAAGTGAAATTCTTCCGTCCGCATTTTACTGACCGTGCGATGCAAAAATTCGGTCACCTGTTCCCCAGCCATTTACCGCCGCGCATGAAAAACTGGCGCGATAAATACGAGCATCATCTGCTGTTAAAAATGGCGGGCGATGGCGTGGGCGAAGCCAAATCGTGGTTGGTGGATTATTTCAAACAGGCCGAAGGCGATTTCTTTGTCTGTAGGCCGGAGGAAGGCAGCAAAGCGTTTTTACACCGTTTCGCCGCTGCGGGCGCAGCAATTCGTTATCAGGCGGTGCATTCCGATGAAGTCGAAGACATTCTGGCGTTGGATATCGCTCTGCGGCGTAACGACACCGAGTGGTATGAGCATTTACCGCCGGAGATCGACAGCCAGCTGGTGCACAAGCTCTATTACGGCCATTTTATGTGCTATGTCTTCCATCAGGATTACATAGTGAAAAAAGGCGTGGATGTGCATGCGTTAAAAGAACAGATGCTGGAACTGCTACAGCAGCGCGGCGCGCAATACCCTGCCGAGCATAACGTCGGTCATTTGTATAAAGCACCGGAGACGTTGCAGAAGTTCTATCGCGAGAACGATCCGACCAACAGCATGAATCCGGGGATCGGTAAAACCAGTAAACGGAAAAACTGGCAGGAAGTGGAGTAAAAATTACGGATGGCAGAGTATCGCCATCCGAATTCACTTAATCGTTCTGTGCCGTCTGCCCCGCCGCCGCCATTTGGGCGGCTTTTTGTTTTTTATAGCTCAACGCTGCTGCCGGCACAGGCATCACTTTACCGGTTTCAATCCAGGTACGCAGGCGGCTGGCATCGGCAAAATGGGTATATTTGCCAAACGCGTCCATCACTACCAGCGCCACCGGTTTATTATTGATAACCGTACGCATCACCAGACAATGGCCCGCCGCATTGGTAAAGCCGGTTTTGGTTAACTGAATATTCCAGTTATCGCGATACACCAGATGATTAGTATTGCGGAACGGCAGCGTATACGTCGGGTTAGAGAAGGTTGCCATATCTTCCCGGGTAGTACTTAACTGCCCGATCAACGGATACTGTTTGCTGGCAATGAGCAGTTTGGTTAAGTCACGGGCAGTTGAAACGTTATGCACCGACAATCCGGTAGGTTCAACAAAGCGCGTGTTGTTCATTCCGAGCGATTTCGCTTTCGCATTCATTGCCTTAATAAAGGCTTTGTAACCACCGGGATAATGGTGCGCAAGGCTTGCCGCCGCGCGGTTTTCTGAAGACATCAGCGCCAGCAACAGCATATCTTTACGGCTGATTTCGCTATTCAGTCGTACGCGCGAATAGACCCCTTTCATCTCCGGCGTCTGGCTGATATCCACTTTTAGTTTTTCATCCAGCGGCAGTCGTGCATCCAGCACAACCATCGCGGTCATTAATTTGCTGATAGACGCAATCGGACGCACCAGATCCGGGTGGTTCGAATAGATCACTTTGTTGGTATTCAGATCAACAATCATCGCGCTACCGGAGGCAATTTCCGGTTGTGAAGCGGTGGTAGCGGCTGCCGTTTTCGCAACGGCCTGCGGTGCAAAAGGCACAGCCAGCATCAGGGCCAGGCTAAATAAAGAAACTCGAAATTTCGGCATGATGAGCATTCAGATAGTGGTTCACGCGCACGGGTTGCGCACCGCCGGAGTAAGGATTTACTGAGGCTAGCGACGCCATCATAACGAGCAAAAAGTGCGATCGTCAAAGGAGAATCGTGAGGAAATGCTGCATTGCTGACATTTACGCCAGCAATGCAACGTCAAAGAACTTTCTAGAACAAACGATAACCGTAGCCCCATAGTATAACGGTAAGGGCGAGCAGCACTTCCAGTACCAGCACGCCAATCGCCAGCGTCGAACTGGAGAAGCTAAGGCCTTCCTCTTTGTTGATATTCAGGAAGCTCGGAATACCGAGATAAAGCAGGTAGCCGGTGTAAAACAGCGCCACCGTGCCGACCAGCGCACACAACCAGACCAGCGGATAAAGCGCCACCAGACCGCTTAAAAACAGCGGAGTTGCAACGTAGCCCGCGAAGACCATGCAGTGCGCAAGTGACGGACGCTGCGGGTAATTGCGCGCCATCCACCAGATGACCCGCCCCATCACCGCGACCCCAGCCAGCATAACGCCGTAAAACAAGACAGCCAGCGCCAGTCCGGTAAACCAGGATAACTTCAGGATAGTGCCATCGCCAAAATTCCAGCCAATCTGTGTAGTGCCAATGAAGGCGCAAATCACCGGAATCGCCGCCATCAGCAAAACGTGGTGGGTGTAATGGTGAGAAATCGTTTCGTTTTCGCGATTAATCACCTGCATTTCACGATCGGGATGGGAAAACAGTCCCCAGACATGGCTCATACCGCCCCCTTGTTGTGAGTTCATGAACCTGACAGTTCAAGTATAAGTCAGCTTGTGATTATTTTTTGTTCGCCCATGTAATTTTCACTGTCTGATGAACGTCCTTTTTCAGCGTGAATGATTCACAGGGTGTATGCTTACTGGCAACCAAAGGGAGACAGACTGGCCTATGGATCTCAATACACTTATCTCACAATATGGTTATGCCGCGCTGGTGATCGGTAGCCTGGCGGAAGGTGAAACCGTGACTTTGCTGGGAGGCGTTGCGGCGCATCAGGGGCTATTAAAGTTCCCGCTGGTGGTACTTTCTGTGGCGCTTGGCGGCATGATTGGCGACCAGGTGCTCTATCTGTGCGGGCGGCGGTTTGGCGGCAAGCTGTTACGCCGTTTCTCGAAACATCAGGATAAAATTGAGCGGGCGCAGAAACTTATCCAACGCCATCCGTATCTGTTTGTCATTGGTACGCGCTTTATGTATGGCTTTCGGGTGATTGGCCCGACGCTGATTGGTGCCAGCCAGCTGCCGCCGAAAATCTTTCTGCCGCTGAATATTCTCGGCGCATTTGCCTGGGCGTTGATTTTTACCACTATTGGTTACGCTGGTGGTCAGGTGATTGCGCCGTGGTTGCACAATCTCGACCAGCATTTGAAGCACTGGGTCTGGTTGATTCTGGTCGTGGTTCTGGTGGTGGGCGTGCGCTGGTGGCTGAAACGGCGCGGGAAGAAAAAGCCGGATCATCAGGCGTAAAACCATTGCCCTGGGTAAGGCGTTCGCGCCGCATCCGACATCCGGTGCACCATGCCTGATGCGACGCTTGTGCGTCTTATCATGCCTACCAAAATTTTACCCATTGAAATAACCACGCACCTCACTGCGCTATTCTGGGTTGAACTGCGGATTCGCCAACATAAAGCCGCCATCCACTATCAACGACTGCCCGGTGGTGTAATTTGCGCCCTCTGAGCACAGCCACGCTACCAGGCTGGCAATCTCATGCGTTGCGCCAAAACGCCGCAGAGGAATCGAAGGCTCCGCGTCGGGCTTCACGTAGCTGTCATCCATGCCATTCATTGGCGTGGCGATCGCCCCAGGCGCGACTGCGTTCACCAAAATCTTATGCCTGACCAGCTCCAGCGCCATCGTTTTGGTTAACCCGCCGAGCGCATGTTTAGCGGCTGTGTAAGCGCTGGCATCCGGCAGCGGCGTATGTTCATGTACCGACGTAATGTTGATGATGCGACCGCCCTGCCCTTGTTTCACCATCTGGCGGGCCGCAATTTGTGAGCATAAAAATGCACCATCGACATCAACGGTAAAAATCTTGCGCCACTCATCGAAAGCCATATCAAGAAACGGCGTTTTGGTCATTGCGCCCGCATTATTCACCAGCACATCAATACGCCCCAGCCGTTGAATGAGTTTCTCCAGCGCCTGCGCACCTTCTGGCAGTTTACCGAGATCCAGCTGCACGATCTCCGCACGTACGCCGTGGCTAACTACCTCACGCGCGGTATCTTTTGCCCCTTCTTCATCTGAGTGCCAGGTAATGCCAATATCAAACCCCTGCTGCGCCAGTAATAACGCGCACTCTTTGCCGATCCCCGAATCGGAGGCGGTAATAATCGCAACCTGTGCCATCGAGTTCTCCACTTAACGCTGAATAAACGTTAAGTATAGAAGGCGCATATCATCAGCGTTTGTAACCCCCGCCCAACGCACCAGTGAGTTGAATGGAAGCATCCAGCCACTGCCCTTGCAATAACAGGCCATTGGCCCGCTCACGCAGCGCGGGGATTCTGGCTTCGCTGACGCGGGAACCAGCAATGATGCCCGCGTTAAAGCGCGCCTGCGCAAGACCTACCACACGCAAGGCATCGCGCTCAATTTGCGCCTGATGCTGGTTTTTCTCCGCAAGTGTCTGAACCTGACTGGCTGCCCGCGCCACGTCATTCACCGCTTCAACCACCGCTTTGTTGTAGCTGGCGATAGACAAGTTGCTTTCGGCTTTTGCGATATCGAGATTGGCGTTAAGACGACCACTATCGAAAATGGGTAGCGTCAGGCCTGCCGTAACGCCCATTTGCTGCGCGGAATGACGGAACAGATCGCTTAAGTGCAACGCATCCTGTTGCAGGAAGGCCATCAGGTTGATGTCAGGATAAAATGCCGCTTTTGCCGCATCAATGGTGCTTAGCGATGACTCAACGTACCAGTGCGCCACCTGCAAATCTGCCCGCCGGGCCAGTAAGGAGTACCCCAGTTCATCAGGAAGCTGGCTTGCCACTTTCGGCAACGCGACCGGTTTAAGCTTCAATGACTTTGTCTGGTTATTTGTAAGTGCGCTTAACCGTGCCTCAATAATTTTCATTTTCCCCGCGACATCGTTGAGCTGCTGCCGGGTTTTGCTGGCATTAATATCGGTTTCCACACCTTCAACTGAAGAAGTAATCCCGTTCTGATATAGCTGGCGATCGGTCGCGATAATGGTGTTCTGCTCTTTTTCTATTTGCTGCAAGACCGTGTTTAACGCCGCCTGGGTTTGCCACTCCCAGTACAGGCGGGCTACGCTGCCAGCCAGCAATTGGCGGGTTTGCTCGCGTTCCGCCGCCCGTGCTTTAACCGTACCCAGGCGGGCAGTAACCTCCGCCCGATTCTTTCCCCAGATATCGAGATGCCAGCCCGCCGTTAAGCCAAAAGTTCCGTTGGTGTACCACGGACCGGTCGTACCTGCGGCCGGATCGTTCAGAGCAAACGGCCCCATTAAGCCTTCTGCCGACATTTTTTGCCGCTCCATATCCGCAGAAAAGTCGATCTGCGGACCATCCTGAGTAGCAATTGCCTTCGCCTGGGCTTCAGCTAGCTGAATGCGCTGTTCAGCCACCTGCATATCCGGTGCGTTCTGTAGTGCATTGTTAATTAAGGAAGTGAGTTGATTATCGTGATACTCCAGCCACCATTGGCTGTCTGGCCAACCATTTTTCAGCGCCGTGGGTAATGCGGTGTCAACTTGTGCAGCAGGCGTTTGCTGGCTTAACGCCTGGCGGGTTTCATGCATAGGTGCACACCCGGCCAGCATCAGTAACAGCGGAAAACAGGCGATGGCTGGATAAAAGGAATCACGATTCATGGGGGAATAATCAGGTAAGAAAAGGTGCGCGGAGATTACCGTGTGTTGCGATATATTTTTTAGTTTCGCGTGGCAATACATCAGTAGCAATAAAACGACATATCCAGAAAAATATAGACTAAGTAAATGATATCTTCCGATTTATCTTAATCGTTTATGGATAACGGCAAAGGGCTTCGTTTTTTCCTATACTTATTCAGCACTCACAAATAAAGGAACGCCAATGAAAATTATACTCTGGGCTGTATTGATTATTTTCCTGATTGGGCTACTGGTGGTGACTGGCGTATTTAAGATGATATTTTAAAAATCAGATATGGCATATAAGTTGTCAGGTCAGGAACTAGATATTTTGTGTACTTGATTTGCAAACAGCTCCGGTGTTGGTGGCGTCAAAATCGCTGAAGCGTTCCCCGAAGGCCGGGGCAGCCCACATGGATGTGGGCTGAGGGCGCGTCTTACAAGGACGTTACCTCGCGCCCGACCCGGTAGACGAAGGGGATAAGCTGAAGGTACCGCATCGGAA
>OBVV01000776.1_pt1 | contig 10832 bp, 5 predicted proteins | sample 1476221 | NCBI WGS metagenome assembly OBVV01 (sample SAMEA2580029, study PRJEB22360) | human gut metagenome | biome: human gut; feature: human-associated habitat; material: faeces | place: Denmark | collected 2008/2010 | reverse complement strand
TAATTAATGAATGTGTGGCTTTAGATTTCGCTGATTTCTTTAAAGTCCCTCTTTCCGAGACTGTTAGAGAGGTATCGTTTACGAGGAATGGAGAATTTAAGCGGTTTAGGATGAAGGAAGAGAAAATTAAAGACTTCAAACCGGATGTCTTTCGATTGTTTGAAGAAAAGGTTATAAGAAATATAAATGGACTTGAGGAGTTTAATAGTATAAAATATCCATGTAATATAGATATCTATGACTTTAATAGTACTATAGAAATCCCTTCCGATATAATACAGCCGAATAGTGTTGATATGGTTGTAACCTCTCCGCCTTATGGCGATAGTAGAACAACCGTTGCTTATGGACAATTTTCAAGGTGGGCAAATGAATGGTTCAATTTTGAAAATGCTAAAACACTAGATAATCTCCTAATGGGGGGACGAGTTCAGAAAGAGGAACTTTTTGAGACTAAAAGCATTAAATCTGAACTGGACGAAATAAAGAGCATTGACCCAAAGAGAAATTTGGAAGTGGTCTCGTTTCTTAATGATTATAGCTGTTCTATAAAGAATGTCGCATCTGTAATAAAGAGTGGTGGAGTCGTTTGTTATGTCGTAGGGAACAGAACGGTTAAGGGGGTTCAAATTCCATTAGATTACTTTACTGCTGAAATGTTTGAGAAGAATGGTTTTACACATATCGATACTATTGTTAGAGAAATACCTAACAAAAGGATGCCTTCCAAAACAAGTCCTACTAATGTGGCAGGGAAGAAGGTTAGCACGATGTGCAATGAATATATAGTCATATTGGAGAAGAAATAAGGAAAGAGGCTGTTTTATTTGACTGAATTGATAGCCAATGGCTCCTAGTGTCGAGTTCTTTCTTTTTGACAGTTTGTAATCTTAACGCCCGTAGAATCGATTATTGCGGGGGAATGTACAGTCTACTCTTAAATTTGAGTTAAAATATATTTAATCGCTTGTTGGATAGTTGGATATCAAAAGATGCTCTTTTGTTCTAGCGAAACTAGCTCATCCTAATTCCTATTTTATGGGATGAAAAACCTATCTCAATGGGTTACGATAGGGAAGTGACAGGGTTATGATGGCTATTCTTGATAGTTCACGACCCTATTCTTGACTATTCACGATGCCCAACGGCACTATTGGCGTTGCCAAACACGACCGATAGCGTAGGCTTTTGTCGATACTCGTGTGTAAAAAGTAGTACTTTGCCGCATAAAACGCCGCTTACAACCTCCTTTTTCCCATTATCTTGCCTCTTTTACGAATAGGCTATGTCACGATATGCGCTTTATTTCGGTCAAAAGGATTGTATGAATGCTGTTTTACTGACAGGGAGATTCGCGGGAAATAGTCTGTATTGGAAGTAAAATATAAATAGATAATTGAAAGTAGAAATGAATTGTTCTTTTAATGTACGCTCGTACATTAATGTATAGTTAAATACGTTGATATTTGAGAATTTTTTATGGGATAGAAACGACTAGTTTAAACGATCGATTCTTTTAGTCATTTGCAAAGGTACGCGTTTCTTCGATACTTGCAACCCTTCCGGGCTATTTTTTTACTGCTTATTCTCTTTCTTATCAATAGGATAGGTTATCCTTTACGAAACAAGCGATTCCTTCAACAAACCTTTCTATTTACCCCTTATAAAACGCAAGATTAAAACCTTCGTTTAAACTAGTCGTTTTTGAATGACAAGGCAATCGATACGATAACGTAATGAGCTGATTATCTTAATAAACACTAGTATTAATATTAATTTTAGAATTATGAACAAAAAGTTTTCTACTCTTTTGGCTGGTGCTGCGCTTCTGGGTGCGGTGACGGCTAATGGTGCTGTTAAGCTGAATCAAGGAGCGAATAACGGTCTTTATCAGCTTAAGGCAGGTTCTGCTTTCTTGAGTATTACCGAAAATTCCACGACTCACGAAGATGAAATCAAAATGGTTTCTCACTCTTCCGCAAATTTAGGAGGTACAATGTGGTGTGTAACGGTTGATGCCGAGAATCAAGGACAGAATCCTAAGTATGATTTCACGAACAAGATCGGAAAGTTTTTAGGTCTTGAGATCAGCACGATCAAAGGTAAGGCGGCGGCTCCGTTAGCTGCTGTACCTGCTGTTGTCGGTGGTGATCTTTCCGGTTGGAAATTCTCTCCTGTATTTAAGAATGGTGTGGAGAAATCCGTTCTCTATTCTTATTTCACGAATGACTCTGTAATCGGTTTGAAGGTGAATACTAGTGGCGATGTAGAAATGGTTAAAACTATAGCTACTACAGCTGGTATTACTGCCGCTGGTTTCACTGAATTTGAGTTGGTAGAGGCCGCTTCGATCGTTGTCTCAGGTGCTGATGAATTGAATACGATCTTTGGTACCCAAGATAAGAAAGCTGGTATCACATTGAAGTTTACTCCGGATGTATTAGGAGATGGAGCGGTAAACTACTTTACCGAGAAGAAGTTCACGGTTGAAGCTTCTGGAACTGCTAATTATTTCCATGTATTGAGAGCCGACTCTTCTTACTTGTACGTAGATACTGCTTATACGAATGCTGTGGGTGGAGCTAAGTTCTTGGCTTATAACTGGAGCAACTTAAAGGATACTTATAAGACTGGTACTAAGAATCATGCTACTCCGAAAGATTCTATCAATGCTACAGATTTATCAGACCAATATAAATTTATGTTTACATATTGGCCTTCAAATGACAGCTTGGAGATTCAGGTTAAACAATCTTTGTTAAAAACAAGTGAGACGTATTGGAAAGATGTTACTGCTACTACAGCTATGCAAAATCAGCATATCTCTTTGCAAGAGTTGCTGAAAGACAAGGTTCGTATCTTGACGGTAGATGCGGCTCAAAATACTAAGATTGAGTTAGGTTTCGCAGGTTGCAAAGTTTTGCCTACTACAAAGACAACTGTTGATGATGGTGTTTATGTAATCAGAAATGCTAAGACTGGTAAGTACTATGCTGCTCCGCTTTATAATGAATCTGCATCTAGTAAATACGAGTGGGTGACTTTGGATATTCAAGATGCTACTCATATGCCTGCTTATCAATGGGTTGTGTTGAAGAAGAACGTAACAGATAAGAATAAGGTTTCTGCTGTAGATTTGTATAACCGTGAGTATAATGACGGTACGGCTGCTGATGCGACTCTCCAATTGAATAAAAATGCGGGGGCTACTTATATGTATGCTGCTAGTTTTGGTGACTCTTTGGAATTTATCCCAGTCGCTAAAGAAATCTATACTGATAAGTATGTGGGTTATAAGCATCTGACTAATGATGAGTTGATCACGAACAAATATACTTTCAACTACTGGCATCCGTACGCATCTGATAAATTTATCGGTGTTAAGGATTCTACGATGAATGTGTTAGAGGGTAAGAAAGCGTTCACTCTTAAGTCTTCTTACAAAGAACATGCTTATGGCTATAATCCTTCTGAGGAGGTTTCCGGTAATGCGGACAAGAAGATCACGGGTCGTATCCCTGGCTTGGTGAGACCGGTAAGAACGATGTATATCATTACTAATGGTGAGACTACTTTCCGTAATCATAACGTAGCGGTAGAGTCTAAGTATAAATTGAGTAAGTATTATCCTAATACTACGAATGACTCTGTTTACTTCAAGGAGAACAACCATATTGAGGGTAACCATTACTATGCTATCCTTGAGGCTACTTCCGCAGGTGCTATCAGCACTCATAAAGCAGGTGTTTCCGATTATGATGCTTCCGCTACTTTGAAAGCTCAGGTAATGGGTGAGACTCGTACTTCCGCATTCGCTATCGCTCCGGACGAGACTCCGTTGTATCGTCAATTCAATAATGAACTTCTTGGTGAGAACGTTGATAATTCAGCTGATAGCTTGATGTTCAAGGAAACTATCCGTGGTGAATATTTGATGGATGAGCATAATGGTGCCTTGTTGAACAAGGATGTTGATTACGCTGGTATCTGGAGTGAGGGTAAGGCTGATGGTAAGTTGGCTTTCCGTATTGACACAGCATGGTTAACTCGTGGCGCAGGTAAGGTTAAACCTCAATACTTGGTATCCGCTTATCGTGAGTTGATCGAGGGTGAGAAGATCATTCCTTGTACTGAGACAGGCAAGCATATCACTGCTGATGGTCAAGTTACAGAAGATCCATATCAATGTGTACATGCTGTTCATGTGAAGACTCCGGCATTCATCTATGGTAAGTATTTGGTTAACTACTCAGACTCTGCTGCCGCTGTTGCTGCTCGCAAGGAAGCTCTTAACCCGTACTTGTTCAATACGAAAGCAGTTTCAAACAGTAGCTATACTCGTGTAGGTTTCGTTCCTGCCGTTCAATATGGTGATACCTTGATCGTTTTGACAGGTAAGTACAAAGCTATGACTGCTGATCAATTGAAGAATGAGGGAATCGAGTCTATTATGGCTGTTTATAAGAAAGATTATCCAAAATTCATCAACGTATTGTCTGGAGACAAGCATAAGAACGTAACTTGGTCATTCCGTTATGTAAATCCGGATAAGGCTGCTTTAGCTTATGTAGATGGTAAAGAGGGTGAGAACAACTCATTCTTGATCGAGTCTAACGTATATGCAACAGGAACAGATGGTGATAATCAATATCAGACTATCAAGGGTGATTTGGCAAAAGCTATCGCTCCTAATGAAGCTGCCGCATGGTTGAAGATGCACAATGGCTGCTTGGTATTGACAGATGCTAGCTCTACATTCGGTGCCGCTAAGACTGGTGGTGATGGAGCATTGGTATTCAACGCATATTCTAAGACTGAAGATGATGATATGGTAACATCTAACGATAACATCAACAATGTTGAAGGTGTATCTGTAGTAGCTGGTAACGGTACTGTAACTGTTCAAGGCGCTGCTGGTAAGTCAGTAGTTATCACTAACATCTTAGGTAAGGTTGTCGCTGAGACAGTTCTTACTTCAGACAACGCAACTATCGCTGTGCCTGCTGGTATCGTAGCTGTAGCTGTTGATGGTGAGGAAGCTGTTAAGGTAGTCGTAAAAGACTAACCGATGGACTAAACGAATAGAGGCGGGGAGACCCGCCTTTATGTAATATATAATTAAATAACTATGCCACAAAATAAAGTATCCCGTGACGGGTGAACACGTGGCATATTAATACTAAAGTAATTAAAAGTTCTTCCGCAGGTATCCTCGTGAGAAGAGAAAGCGGATCAAAAAACAAGCCCCGTGGGATTTATCCTATGGGGCTTTTATTTATCGTATCGCCACCTTGCGTACCGTATCGCCAATGCGGATGATATAATATCCCTTTGCGATATCTACGACATATTCGGCGGTGGACTGCTTGACTTCGATTTCTTTCACCTTGATGCCTACGACACTGTAGATTTCCAAGATACTCCCGACAGGAGCGTTCTCTACCTTGATGCGATTCTCGTAGGCCGTGATTTCGATAGGAGAGGGATCTTCTTGCCTAGAAGCAAATGTCTTGACTCCCGATTTATTAGCTTGTGCGTAAACCGGATAACTTGCGGAGAATGCAAGTGCCAAAGCGATGATATGTATAAGCTTCATTTACTTGTCCCTAAATTCGTACAAATGTAGAAAGTTTTCCGCATATTAGAAAGTAATTAGCTTTATTTCGTAAAACGGATGTATGATTATACGCTAAGCCTCATACCTTCCTCTCCTAAGATCGTGCCGGGAAATATCTTGTCTGCTTCTTTCTTTAACGGTGCCATATCCTCGTAACGAGCCGAGTAATGACCGATAACCAATCGCTTCACTTGGGCTTTATAAGCAATCTCGGCCGCTTGGCGGGCGGTAGAGTGGAAGGTCTCTTTCGCACGTGCGGCGTCACATTCAGCGAAAGTCGCCTCGTGGTATAATAAATCCACCCCTTCAATGATGGGGATTATAGATGGGTGAAAAGCTGTATCCGAGCAATAAGCATACCGTTTGGGAGCGACGGCAGGGCGGGTTAAGCGGGCATTCGGGATTACCTCTCCTTCCGGGGTGACGAAATCAGCGCCCCTTTTGATCTCTTGCATCATACGGACGGGAACTTGATAGAAATCTGTCATCTCCCGGATGATATGCGCTTCTTTGGCTTTCTCGGCGAATAAATAGCCACAACAGGGTATACGGTGCTTTAACGGAATGGAATAAACGCTTAAGGAGCGATCTTCCATAACCAACGAATGAGTTGTCGGGTCGATTAAGTTAAAACGGATCTCATAAGGCAACCCTTTGCAAAAGATATCAAGTACCGGACGCATATAGCTCTCGATCTCTTTCGGCCCATGAATAACAAGTTCTCCATTACGTCCCAGCATACCTAATGTAGAGATCAATCCCGGTAGCCCGAAGCAATGATCTCCGTGTAAGTGGGAGATGAAGATATGATTTAAACGGCTGAATTTTATACGCATACGACGCATTTGCACTTGCGTGCCTTCCCCGCAGTCGATCATGTATAGTTTATCTCGTAAATCTACTATTTGAGAGGTCGCCAGATGGCGTGTCGTGGGCAATGCGGAACCGCATCCCAATATGTTTATATCAAAATCAGCCATTTGTTGTCTATGGGAATAATTGAGTGCAAAGATAATACAAAAGCATTTCTGTTCTGTGAAAAATAACAAAAAAACAAAGTGTAATGTATGCAGGATGAGGTGGATTCCATATATTTGTTTGCTGTCCTTCGGGAAAGCGAATATACAGTCGGTAAATAGACTTAAGATATTTTTTTCTAAGCCTTAACTAACTTTTTCTTTTTGTTTAAAACGGTTAAATGTAGAAACGGCCAAGCGTGAGCTTCGCCGTTTCCTTTTTTTATTGTTAATTTGAAATCTAAATACCTATATCTAATAAATTATGTCATTTAACAATCTACGATTATGAACAAGAATTTTATCTCTGTTTTTCTTCTGATGCTCGCTATGGGCGTATCTGTTATGGCCCAGAGTTATGAGGAAGATTTGGCTTTTTTCAAGGAACGAGTAAAGACTTTAGGCTCGGATGAGTTCGGAGGGCGTAAGCCTTTGACCGAGTATGAGACGAAAACAATCCATTACATTGCTGATGAATTTAAGAAACTAGGTCTTCAGCCTGCTAATGGCGATAGTTATTTCCAGCCGGTGAAGGAAATATCTACTTTTACCCGTCCGGTAAAGAATAAGATCACGGTGAAATGCGCGAAAGGCTCTATGGATTTGAAGTTCTCGGATGATATTGTCGTTTGGACGAACCGGGGGACTGAAAAGGTAGTTATTCCTACTACGGATTATGTGTTCTGTGGGTTTGGTATTAATGCGCCGGAATATGGATGGAACGATTATGCGAATGTAGAAGTGAAGGGGAAAATCGTTATCGCTATGGTGAATGATCCCGGTTTTTATGACGCGTCTTTGTTTCGCGGAAAGAACATGACCTATTATGGTCGTTGGACTTATAAGTTCGAGGAGGCGCAACGCCAAGGTGCCGCAGGTTTATTGGTCCTTCATAACGAGGCGGCCGCTTCGTATGGTTGGAAGGTCTGTCAGGCTTCTCACGTGCAAACAAATATCGCTCTTTGCTCGGAGACAATGAATGCGGAAGCTTTGGGCATGAAGGGATGGCTCTCGGAGGAGGCTTGCAAGAAAATGTTCGCCCTTAGCGGATTGAATTTTGATGAGACGATTGCCGCGGCGAAGAAACCGGGTTTCAAGAGTTTTACGATGAAGGCGAAGAGTAAGGTTATATTAAATGTAAAGATGACCGTAGGCGAGTCTCATAACGTGGCGGCTGGTTTACCGGGCACGGACCTGAAAGACGAATACTTGGTTTTTACCGCTCACTGGGATCATTTTGGGATCGGCACGCCGATAGATGGGGACAGTATCTATAATGGCGCTAGCGATAATGCTTCGGGCGTGGCAACCTTAATGTTATTAGCTAAGAAATATCAATCATTGCCTGTTCATCCCCGTCGTTCCATCGTATTCGTGGCGGTGACTTCCGAGGAATGTGGCTTATTAGGTTCTCAGTACTATTGTGAGCATCCTTTGTTCCCTTTATCTAAAACGGCTATTAACTTGAACTTTGACGGCACGGCTCCGCATGAGCGTACCCATGATATTTCTCTCCGGGCTGCGGGTAAGACGGATACGGATGCCTTGGTGATCGCTATGGCCTCGGCACAAGGACGGACCGTGAAGGTTATTACCGAAGATCCTGCGGGTGGTTATTTCCGTTCCGATCATTTTAATTTCGTGAAAAAAGGCGTACCTACGATTTTAGTTGGTGGCGGTAAGGATTACGTGGATAAAGCACGCCATGAGGCTAAACCGAAAGTTTACCGGTATCACCAACCGAATGATGAGTATGATGAATCTTGGTGGGATTTTGATGGGGCTATGGAAGATATGAACTTAATGTTTAGTATCGGTTTAGTTATCGCCAACAATGATGAGATGCCTAAGTGGACAAAAGAGGCGGACTTCCAAAGGCAATAGATTAATGTGCCAATGTAGCAATATGCCAATATGCTAATGTGTCAATTAAGATACTATCACTTGTATTCTCACTTGACATTGACATATTGGCACATTGGCATATTATTTAATTTGCACATTATTTAATAGGTATGACCTCCTTCTTGCATTTCCTTACTATTGATCTTATGTAGATCAAGCGCTCTCCAAGCATAGAAAATGTAGGCTAATACGAATGGAACGAGAATAGATACATAGCTCATTACTTTCAACGTGAATGGGCTTGAGCAACTATTCTGGATCGTCAATGAACTTTGTAGATCCGCCAAAGATGGGTAGTAAGCCGTATTATTCCATCCTGCGCAAAGTAATAAAGCTAATACGGTCAAGACAGTCCCTGCTCCCGCAAACCAGATGCCTTTTCTCCAAGTCTTCGAGAATATCGTTTTCCCTATGCCGAATAGCACGCCAACCACGCCAATCAATAATACGGCTAACACGATTGGCATCTCGATCAGGTTCATAAAATACTTATACGGTTGCATAAATACTTCTCCGGTATCCGGATTTACGGCAAAACCGTCCACCAACAATAAACGGATCAAGAATGTCAAGAAAAAGACGAGGAACAAGATTGTCTCCGGTATCAATTGTTTCCGGCTTTTAGCGACAATCTCCGGATCATCGATATTGTTGATAAAATAGAGTAGGGCCAGAGCTCGTGCCAAGAAGAAAACTGCCAGTCCTAGGCACAAATTCCAAAATACCAAAGCCGCCTCTAATCCATGCCAAGGATTGGCCCACGTGGAAATGACGGGCATGGCTACATCAGTCAACTGTTCTTTGTTAACAATAAATTCAGCGCCGTTAAAGAAGGTCGCTACAGCGGTTCCGAGTAAGATCGGACCTGCTATACCATTGATCATAAGAAATACTTGATACGTCTTTTTCCCGAGTAGGTTGCCTTTTTTCGCTTGATACTCGTAAGATACAGCTTGTATCACGAAGCAAAGCAAGATCAGCATCCATACCCAATAGGCTCCGCCGAAGCTTGTGGAATAAAATAAAGGGAAAGAGGCGAAGAAAGCACCTCCGAAAGTGACCAACGTAGTGAAAGTAAACTCCCACTTACGCCCGGTCGAGTTCAATAACATTTTTTGCTGTATCTCCGTCTTGCCGATAGTGAAGAGTAGAGATTGGCCTCCTTGTACAAAAAGAAGGAATACTAATAGCGCTCCGAGTAGAGATACCAGAAACCACCAGTAATGTTGTAACAATATATATGTACTATCCATAGGACTTTCTATTTAAGAATTGATATTTGAAAATTGAAAATTAGTGGGCGGCAGCTTCCGGCCCTTTCTTGATGGCCTTAACCATGATTCCAATCTCTGCGATCAGCAGGATCGTAAATAAGATAAGGAACAGGTAGAAAGTGGTCTGTACCGAGGATGGGTTTAACTTGGATATCGAAGCGCTGGTCGGCAAGATATCCTGTATAGCCCAAGGTTGACGTCCTACCTCCGCTACGATCCAACCGGCTTGTCCCGCTATATATCCTAAAGGTATAGACCATAGGCCCACGTATTGCAACCAACGTGTATTAGCGATTTTCCCTTTTTTATCCCATATCAACGTAATAATGAATAGTAAGATGAAGAAACAACCAAGGATCACCATCACACGGAAAGAATAGAATGTCAATCCTACATGCGGGATTAACTCTGCCGGATCCTTAATATAACCATATCCGAAATAGGGGAAATTCTCTTCCAAGGTTACCCTGTATTGTGCGGCTGCTGCGGTATCTTTATCTTTAACCGCTTTGCGATAATCAGCTAACGCTTTGATGGCGGTTTTACCTTTCTCTATTTTTTCTTTGGCGGAGAGCGCTACCGTTCCTTTATTGGTCGTATAACCTCCCTCTATTAAGTTTACGATTCCCGGAACGTATGCGTTCATGTCACGTTCTGCTAAGAAGGAGAGGAGTTTGGGGAACTTAATGTCAAAAATAAATGCGTTCTGGTTATCCAGATAACTCGTCTTTGCCGGATTTAAGATGCCGATACCTACGAGTCCTACTCCGTTGCCACCCTCATAAAGACCTTCCATGGCGGCTAGTTTCATCGGCTGCTTTTGAGCGACTTGGTAAGCGGAGCCATCACCCGTCCAGATAATAAGGATGGAGGCTACCAACCCGAATATAGCGCTGACCTTGATACTTGACAAAGCGAATTCGGTATTCCGTTTCTTTAATAAATACCAGCAGCTGATTCCTAGTACGAACAAGGCGCCTACGATCCAACCGGACAATACCGTATGGAAAAACTTATTAA
>OBVV01000775.1_pt1 | contig 10835 bp, 14 predicted proteins | sample 1476221 | NCBI WGS metagenome assembly OBVV01 (sample SAMEA2580029, study PRJEB22360) | human gut metagenome | biome: human gut; feature: human-associated habitat; material: faeces | place: Denmark | collected 2008/2010 | reverse complement strand
ATGTTCTAACTCAGGCACTTCTTTATGGTGGCTGTTATAAGAAGAAATATGACCTACTAAAAGTATTGCCAGTGGAAAAAGTTGTACGTAAATGTATGGCTTTTCTACGTCAGGAGGCTAATGTACAAGCTAATAAACGTTTTGAAGATTTGAGTCATAAGGTAATTGCTACTGTAACGGATGATAAGAAGTACCAGGACAGTGCGTTGAATCGTTCTACACGATTTAACAGTCTTGGTTTCCGTAAAGTGGAGGTTGATACAGCCCCTTATCGATATGACATATCAAATGGTGCTAAGTTACCTTCATACAAGAAATTTGATTTTGATTACAATGAATTCAGGAATGTTGAAGCAGCCTGGGAAAAGATTGTTGATCGTCTTCCGCAAGGTACGGTAAGCCCTGAGTTGAAATTCCGAAAACTCGGTAAACATAAAGCTACAGGGCTTTACCACCCAATGTTTAATATCATTGCGGTAGATGTAAGAGATACAACTTCCTTCATCCATGAGTTTGGTCACTACCTTGACTTTAGGTACCAAGGTGGTGAGGAAGAGTGTAGCTTACAAGATGATTTTGCGGATATCTTAGCTTCATACCAGGATACGTTGCCTAAAGGTATTAGTAAGTGCGCCTATTTTAAGACTCCAACGGAGGTGTTTGCGCGTGGTTTTGAACTCTGGGTATTTGAGACTATTATCTCTGATAGTCCATTACTCCAGGATAAGAGGGCTTACTATGGAGACCCTGAATATTTAGCTTTTAAAAACTGCAAGAAGGAGTTGATTAATTACTACAATAATTTGTTTGGTAAAATTACAACCCATCTCGCAGCAAGCCTATCTAAGTCAGAAGCTCAAAAGAATACACACAGTTACAATCCGATGATTGAGAACATCGCTACTAGCGGTGAACAGCTGTGCCTATTCTAGTCGTATTAAGGAGGAATAACGAGAAGTTCTTTGGATTTGAAACAGTCCAAAGAGCTTTTTTTATTTTTTCCTAAAAAATCATCACTTTTGAAATTTTTTTCGAATATATTAGTAGGAGGAATTTTATATGATTACAATTAAAAAGGTTAAAGTTAGAAGCTATAGTCGTAGCACCTATGGTCCGGAGGTTTGGTGCAGCGTTTACTTGCAGTACAAGGACCGATTTTTCAAATTGCACCAGTTGATCCAAACTGAACAAAAACTGACGGACAAGGAAGCTATGGATATTATTAAAGGGCGTTATGACGAATTAACCGAGTATGTTTTACGTCTTGTCTTTGGTTAATGAAGATAAATTTAGAAGGATGCAAAAAGACCAGGTGTTAAACATGGTCTTGTTAGGTATACATGATATAATAAATAACGAATACAACACTAGCGATTAGAGAGAAAGGTGGCATAATATGAAAAAAATTGTTAAAAATAGTATAGAATGGACGATTATAACGATAGCTTTGTGTATCTTAGTAGTGGTTTTAGCAGCAATTAAAGATGTTGCTACTAATAGTAATCATCATTCATTCTTTCAAATGGTAAGCGATAGTCTACCTAAAGATAACTCATTGATTAGAAAAGGGACACCATCTCAGTCTATTGTCAGTAGTTCATTGGGTATTCTAACAATCTTTCTATTTTTTGCGGGAATCTTCTCAAATCACATCTTATTTAAAAAATATGGTTGGTCATTAGAAAAATTAAGTTGGTTAACTATTCTTATTGGAATTATTCTTAGCGTGCTGTTAATGAATGTATTTATCTTTATGACACTCAGCAGCAACATTTTGATAAAATTATTATTTAGTGTTTTAACAGGAGGTAACCTTTACTTGCTGTTTAGACTGATTTTAGATTATTCATATACTTTTATTAAATTTAGTTTTAAAAAAAGGAATCACTTTCCTGCAGGAATAACTACAAGTAACAAAAAAATGTAGAATCATAGGGTTTATTAGTTACTTTGCAAGTAAATTTGGCGAAAACAGAATACATGAGAACGCTAAGACCTATGGCTTTGCAGATGAACTCAGTAATGATGTAAAAAGACCAGGTGTTAAACGTGGTCTTTTTAGGTATACTTGATATAATAGATAGCGTATAAGATAGAAGAATAGGAGCTACAATGAACAAAAGTAAGTATGAGAAAATGTATCGTGATACGTTGTTGGTGAAGGAAAACCTTAAAGATATTATTGACGGAAAAAGCACTGTTAAAGAAGTAGCTGAAATTTTAGGCGTAGGGTATCAGACACTATCTCTAGGGAATGTGAGTATAAAAGATATTTATAAAGCTTTAGGCTACACCCAAGATGATATTGAAAGTTTAGTTGAGGAGAGTATGTCTCCACTGGAAAAATTGTTGAGTCGTGTTTTTCCAGTGGTTAAAGGAAAAGGAGTATTGATTGATACTGTTGAAGCAGAAGATGCTATTTTGCTGATGTTAGAAACCAAACTATCAAAAGAGGAGTTTGATGTTATAAAAAGTCGCTTTGGTTTAGATGGTAAAGAACCCAAGACGTTATCTGAAATTGGAAAAACTATGGGTATGAAACCTGAGAGGGTGCGACAAATTGAAGCAAAAGCACTGAGAAAGTTAAGACACCCTAACAATAGCCATTATTTGGAAGCAGCAGTTATAGGAGAGGTTGGGGAAGTAGAAGATGTTGTGACATTTAATAATAAGTTAGCTGAAACACAAATTGAACTCGAAAAGGTCAGAGCTGAGAATTTATACTTGAAGAAAGTTTTGCACAGTAACCCTGAAATTGTTATGGAATGTGGTGCTTTATCAGAAACATACCTAGAAACACCGATTGAAGATATAGAGCTATCTGTTAGAACGTATAATTGTTTGAAGAGAGCAGGCAAGAATACTTTAGGAGATATATCTTCTATGACTATTGATGAACTAAAAAACATAAAGGGAATAAATGAAAGCTCTATAATTGAAGTAGAGTCGTTGTTAAAACAACGTGGTTTATCTTTATTGATAGATTAAAGCACCCATAAGGGTGTTTTTCTGTTCTAAAAATTTCTTTCTAGCAAAATAAAAAGCCCTCAGTAATGCCGAGGGTTGGTTTATAGTTTCATTTCTTCAATTAGTTTTATCCTTTGAAGAAAATCTAGCTTTTTAACTTTTTTAGCTAAATCAGAAGCCCCATCTAGTTCGGTATCGTCAATCTCTTCATGCAAATACTTGATAAAAAGTTTATCGATGTAAGAGCCTTGAATAGTTACTCCCAAAATGTACTTTTCATTAGCACTTAATTCTGGAGTGTTTACTGAGTCCAAAATCAGATAGTAACGATCCACTATCTGCCCCATTCGTTTGCTGAAACTTTGAGGACGTTCTTTATTCCGTGTTTCGGTATAAACGTCAATAACTCCACCTTGCAAGTAGATCGATTTTTTTAATTCTTGTGCCATTATGTTCCTTTCTGTTTTTTAAACTTAGAGGGAGCGTTCTTTTACTTCATACATTTAGTTCCTCTATTGTAGCCTGCTCTATAAGATGATAGAGTTACGTTTCCAGACACGTTAACCCAACAGTCAAGTTCCTTGTTATACTCGTAAGGATAACAAGTGATTTCAGAATTGTTTCCGTCTTTGGTCACTCCGTAGATAATTTTCCCGTTTTCTACGAAAACACTTTTACCATAGACTGTGTGCCAGCCGTCTTTTAGTTGTGTCATCTCGATGTACCTTTGAGAACATCTTTTGCTCTCCCTTTCTTTATCTTGATTACATTATATCAAAAAAGGTGCTACCTTTGTCAATACCTATAAAATAGGAACACGAAGGAATCACGAGTGGTGCCTTTTTGTTTATTTATCATGGGTTTCACTCTTTTTACGTTGCCATAAGGCAACGTTTATGTTATAATATACTTGTAAGATAAAGAAAGAGGTTATTATAATATGGGATATATTGGTAATAAAAGAAGCGAACGCTCACAATATGCTATTGAAAGTGGGCTTGTTACTAAAAGTCAATTAAAAGCATGGCAAAAAAGAGCCGTGGAAAGCGGAGCAGTTAGACCTTGTGAATGGCATCATACAGGTAAATATTTCAACAAGACTAATTACTTTGATTTAACTGATTTTGAAGAACTAAACCCAAAAGATTTTCCACCTAATTCTAAGAAAAAAGAAGAAAAAGAAACATGGTATGTTTTGGTATCTGCTGAATGGGGCGGTACAAAAAAACACCGTAAAATTTTAGGGGCTGACGTGAAAGTAACTAATAAAATAACAGAGAGACAACGAACTGCAAATAAATATTTTTTATATGGTGGCTATATCAAAGAATTTGAAGCCGAAGCAGAAGCAAGACAATTTGCTAAAATTGCTGAATTAGAAGATTGATTATTGAGAGGTGGTACTTAAGTGAAGCTACATAAATACTTTAGGTTCTTTTTATTGGCAGGCAATATTTGGTCGTGGGTGGTCATCTTATCAGGAGTATCGAACAACAACATCGAAACAAGTGACTTTCTGCTATCTGCGAGCGTGATATTTGCTACTTACTTCTTCGGATTGTTCAAGTTACTTGGAGCGTTAAAGCCATATCGTGGAGAGCTGGTGCTAACTCACGCGCCCTCTCTAGGTCAAGCAGTTCTTAAATCAAACATCAAGCGAAATGTTTACATGACATACGAAGTTAAAGAGGATAGAATTTCAGAAGACGATTGGAAAGCCTTTAAAGTAAAGCTGGAAGATTACGCCAAAAACTTTCTGGAGAAATATTATCCTACTGTAGTTGTTGACTTTGAGTCTAGATTGCTAGACCAAAAGCTAGACAACAATCTAAATGGACGACACACAGCCTTATACTCGTATTTTGGGGACCATGATAACTATATTTACTTATCCGATTGGCTGGTTCATGCTAGTATCTATTGTGATAATTTTTCAATCGTAGTACCTACGTTAAGTCACGAATTGGCTCATTATGCCTTGTTTAAATTGGGTAAAGGACACCGTGACGGACAAAACGACTTTGAAAATGAGCTGGAACGAATTGGCTTGCCATCAAACTATAATCGAAAGTTTATGGCTATACACGTTTCTAGGATTGAGGAGGACGGAAAGACGATAGCAAAAATATACATCAGCAAAAATGAGCAATCAAAGATTAGTTTAGGAATGGAAAAATTGGAAGTGTAAAGACGAGAGTTAATACAATAAGGAAACAAGAAGGCATCATAAAATTTTAGGGGCTGACGTGAAAGTAACTAATAAAATAACAGAGAGACAACGAACTGCAAATAAGTATTTTTTATATGGTGGCTATATCAAAGAATTTGAAACCGAAGCAGAAGCAAGACAATTTGCAAAAATTGCTGAATTAGAAGATTGATTATTGAAAGGTGATGAAATGAGAATCAACACTACTAGAGTTTATATGGTATTGATGAATAAGGCTATACCTGCCTATTATTTAGAGAAGGAGCTAGGAATTAGCCGTTCTCGAATTACTAGAATTAGGAATGGTGAGCGAAAATTCGAGAATTTAGCACTCGAAACCGTTATGATTATTCAAAAGTGGATTGATGATGGTAATTACACTTTTAGTTACGATTATAGTGAGCTTATCGAAGACCTTGAAGCTGACATAGCCGAGGGCTTAACAGATGATTACCTCTTTATTGTTCGTGGTGATTATAACGAAGCCTTGGAAAAGTGTCCGATCATTGACTATTATTATAGCCAAGATGAAATTAATGACGGAGACCTGGCTGAAAAGGTGTTGACAGAAGCAGTCCTTAATGAAATGAAACAGGACAATTCTATTTTTTAACGAAGCGCTTTTGATTAAAAGGTTAGGAAACGGATATTAAGATTGACGAAGAGTAGGAATGAGGAAAAAGTAATGGCATTAAGTACAAAACCAGAGACAATCTCACAATATTGCATGATTAGTTCAGTTACATTCAAAAAAACCAAGACGGGCAAAGATTATGCAGAATTGACGCTATCAGACAAATCTGCAACTATTCCAGCTTGTAAAGTGTGGGACGTTACAGAAGAAATGAAAGAGACATTGAAAAATAACGATGTTCTCTATATTGATGGAGAGGCTGACAATTATGGAGGAGTCTATAAGGTTACAATCAAAGAGGTCTCTCTACCAAGTGGAGAAGTACCTCTTTCAGAATTAGTACCAAGTGAGCCTATTGATGTAGAGGGTATCTATTCCAGCATTAAGTCAGAAGTAGAGTCTTTTCAAAATGAGTTGCTGAAAAAAGCAACTCTAGGGCTACTAGAAGAGTATGGAGAAGCCCTGAAAAGCATTTCAGCAGCCAAACACGTCCATCACTACAAACGTGGAGGTTTGTTGCGACACGTTCAAGAAATGCTTAATCTAGCTCTCTATATGCAGAAAATGTACCCAGTTGCTAATAGAGAATTGTTGATCTCAGGTATCATTTTCCATGATATTATGAAAGCTAAAGAATACACTTATAATCATGGTATTGCAGGAGATTTTACTGCTGACGGTGTTCTCTTTGGTCATATCTTCCTTGGTGCTGAACTACCTAAACGCTATGTCAGTCAAGAAGAAGCAGAGTCAGAAGAAATCAAAATGCTACAGCATATTATCTTGTCTCACCACGGCATTAAGGAGTGGGGGAGTCCAGTTGAACCAGCAATTATTGAGGCAGTCATTATTCATCATGTAGATAATCTTGATGCTAAGACCTATGGCTTTGCAGACGAACTCAGTAATATGGAAATGGGTGAGGTTCGCAAATCAAGAAATATTTTTGCGACAGTGTATAAACATGAACTTGGAAATTATGAGGAGTAAGGAGTGTAACAATGGCTTATTTAACAAAAATATCTGATTTAGACCCATCTTTGGTGAATGCAGACACTGAACATTTTTATGTTCCTATGGTTCTATTTGTTCATAATGATTTTAAGGGACTCAAGAATAAAGCAATTGTGCTCTACTCTCTTCTATTAGAGAGATTGAGAGAGCCATTTGATTTTATCCAAAAAGGCTACGATGACAATGGAGCCACTTATGTTCAATTTAAGATTGCGGAATTATGTGAATTGCTTAACCAGAGTAAGAAAACCGTTATTTCTCTAAAGAAACAGTTAGCTCAATATGGTTTGATTGAAGAAGTGAAAGTAGGCAGAAACCAACCAAATCGTATCTATTTAACCGATAAATTGGTTTCGTATGTCGAGGAATAAAATAGAGAAGAACGTGACGGAATAACATAATAAGTTACTTATAGGTTAGAAAATAAGAGGTAAAGACATGACAAAATTTAAAGAAATCGTAGCAGGTATAATCTGTTTTATTTCTATTCTTGTAATGGGTGCGATTTTATATATTCTATTTTTAGGGGGAAATGCAGTAAAAGAGGGAATGACAGATTTAGAAGTCTCGTTAGATTGGCCACCTCTATCATTGGAGGGGATTATGTTGGTAGGCTTTTTGACCGCAGGTTTAGTTATGTTTGTTACATTAAGCTATCTGTTAGGGTATCCATTAAGCTATTTGTTAGGATATGAAGAGAACTAGTCCCCACCCAAAGGGGGGTTCTTATCAAGCCCTTTTTAACATGGCTCCATGAAAAATGCTAAAAAATAAACGATTCCTTATAACTATATTTTTTGCTCTGAAAAAATCAGAGCTTTTTTTATTTTTTCGGACATAATAAAAATAGAATATAGAAAGGAGGAAATTTAGTTTCTGCGATTGTAGGATTCTTAATTGTTGTTTATCTTTTATCCCTTGCTGCATTACTTTCTCTTGGTGAAAACTAAAAAATATCTGGTATCTTTGTGACATCAAGTTTTTTCCATATGGTATTTCCAACTGAGAGGACCTTTAGGGGTTGTTGTATGCTATAATATTATCAAGTAATAGTAAAAAAAAGGTAGTTAGGAGATTATGATGCAATTATTTTTTATGGTCATTATTAAGATATTCTTTTTGTTCCTAGCATTCCTATTTCAGGTAATACATGTTATTTTTTCAGGATTGTGGAAGTTGGTAAATAAAAAGAAGCAAACAGTTCGGACAAATGGAACTACGCATTATGGGGAAGTTGACGGTGTGGTCAGTTTAAGGTATCCTCGATAAAGATGAATTTTAGTTTTAAACAAGTAGTTTTTTGATTTGGTATACTAGTTATACCCTTAATAAAGGGGAGAGAGATGAAAGTATAAGCCAGAATATTTTTAATGACGCCCTTATTTACCTTTTTTCATTGTGTTTTTCCTCAAAACATAAAAAAATTACCGTATCTCTCCGATAATTTTCCCTTTAACCTCCTATTGCAATAGGAGGTTTTTTATGTTTTAAATCGTGTCATTTTTTGTATGGTAACATGTATAGCAGAACTGGAGTTATATTCCAAGAGGAAAGGAAAAATCAATGAAAAAAATCAATGACAAAAATTTAAAGGCCATTTATGGACAATTGGAATACGTAAAAACTCGTACAGGGGTTCGTCTGCGTAATCGTTACACCGCACCATACCAAGACGGGATGCAACCTTACTATTTTGATGAAACTATTTCTAGGCGCGTGCCACAGTCATCTGTAGAAGAACTTGTTCGTTTATCACGTCGTGGAAATACTCGTGACGAGGCATTACAGCATGTCAAATCAGCAACTGTAGTAGGTTTGATTGATACCGCCCTTACATCCATTCGGACCGATGAAGAAGGTTCAAACGTAATTTTGCAAGACGTGCTAGTGTTACAGCTAAACGACCCCAAATTAAGGGATGTATATGTCTACGTTAAACAAGAAGAGGCTGGAAGCTATCAACCATCCCGACTTGGACTTATGGTCGGGGCAAATGTTCCAGTGTCTATTGTAGATTTGAAGTTGGTCCAGGCTGCTGAACGTTATGACAGTGACCGCCCAATCAGTGAACAAGTTTTAGAGGACCAATATGTAGCTGTAGGCAGCATTTCTAGGGCTGAGTATTTGATCAATGAAAAATTCAAAGAAGAGTTTGAGGCTAGCGACAAAAATGCAGCCCATGACGTTATGAAAGGCGTTGTTCTTTTTGTAACAAATAATGGAGTAGTTGTTCAGACACCCAACATGGAACGTGTTTATATCCCTCATAATTACTATTCTTATAAGAGTAGGTCAGAAATTTTAAAACCTAAGGATTATATTTCTGTAGGGGATATTGTAGATTTTCAGGTGACAAACGTAGCTATTGATTCTCCAACTGATGAAGAGATCAAAAATGGAATCTCGGGACAAAAGGTTCGCTTGGTCGGCAGTCGTCGTCGTTTAGAGGTGCACCCGTCAGATATTATGAAAAGTATTTACGATGGTGGTGAAGCAAGTATTGGACGTATTTTAACAGGTTATATTGTTAAATACCAACCAGTACGTGGCCATTTATTTGAACCAGAGGATGCACCTGGTTACACACTTTTGTTGCAAGTAGACCCATCCTTAACAAAGGATATGATGGAAGATAAACAGTTGATTTCAGTTCGCATTATTGATAAGCCTGAGTATGATCCTGTTAGGAAACGTTATAGCATTCGGACACGATTAAACACTATTTTCAACCCTGTACAAGATGATTTTTATAATTTTTGATAGAACGGGAAGAGTTAGTAACACGTCATGTGTAAGTTTTTTATAAGTTACATGTTGCTTTTGCCACTATCTTTATTTTGATTAGGTGTAGTTAACGGGACGTGTTGCAGTGCAAAATCCAGGACTTTTACTTTGTCATCTTGATCTAGCTGTGAAACGACTTTTAGAAGGCCCGATTCTAAGCTCGTTATCTCTCCAAGTAATTGCGCTATTGGAACTTTAAAATAGTCTTGTAGCTTGTCAATAACTTCTGGAGTTGGGAATGTTTCTCCCCTAGTCCACCTTGAAACTCCAGAATAAGACAAATTAAGAATCTCGGCTAATTCTTTTAATGTTACTCCTCGTTCAAGAGCTAATTTAGCAATTGAGATTGCGAATCGTTGTCTGATCCGGGAATTGATTTCCGTTGCCATACACTGCTCCCTTTAGTTTATAATCAACGCTCTAGTTATAAGTAGTATTATATAGCGTTTTCCGAAATAGCAAAGGTCGTTTGGAGTCGCATTTGCTTTTAAAGCAAAAATAGTGTACAAAACGTTGTTTTTTTCCGTAATTTAGTTATAATATTAATTGGAAGGTAATTAAATTAAAAAAGGAGCTAATACTTTATGGAAAATATTGCAATGTCTGTTGTAGTAGTCTCAAAAGACTCGTTACAAGAACAGATGAGGGATCTGTTCGGTGAATTTTCGGGTTTTCCAGATGAAGACAGGGATACTTGTGAAGACCTGTTGACTTCTGGGATGGCCGAGTGGGAAGTTTGTGATGAACTTTCTATCAAAGATGGGCGCTCGTATTATCGAGGAATTGCTAATTACGTAGCAAGACTTCTCAGCAAAGAGGAAGCCTTAGATGCAGCAGGTATCACAGAGGTTCAAGCTAAGAATATTGCGGAAGCAATCACAGCTCTTTACTGTAGAGTGGTTTGGTTTGACGTTTTGGAAATGTCAAATGATTCAACAGCTATGGCTGATATCTACAGTAATTTTAGAGTTTGGCTTGAAAAACAGTCTGTACATACTTACTACGGAATGCTGCCAAAATTTTCTCGAGAAATTGTTCTGAGAGAATTTATGTTGGATAGTTGTTGGGAATTAAGCAACTGGGTAAGAACTCATCAAAATAGTCCTCTGAGTGAATATATTGAAACGTTTGGTATATCTCGTAAGGACTTGATGGGCTATTACGATGCTGCTGAAATGATTGAGCGGTGTCAATTGAAAACCAATTGGGAAATTTCTGGCTTTGTAT
>OBVV01000767.1_pt1 | contig 10964 bp, 7 predicted proteins | sample 1476221 | NCBI WGS metagenome assembly OBVV01 (sample SAMEA2580029, study PRJEB22360) | human gut metagenome | biome: human gut; feature: human-associated habitat; material: faeces | place: Denmark | collected 2008/2010 | reverse complement strand
CACTTCATTAAATAATCCGTGGCCCAACATAATATCAACACGTTTATTTATTCTTAAATATAATGTTTCACGCGACATTTCAATCCCTATTAATAATGTATCATAATTTTCAGTAAATTGTTGCACTTTCTTGCGAGAACTTAAAAGTTTTTTTGTTTTCAAATAATATTCTATTGCTCGCAACACTCTTTTTCTGTTATTAGGATGTATATCCTTGGCTGATTCTTTGTCGAATGAAGCTAAATATTCGTGAAGCTTATTATTATTAAGCTGCTCAAGTTCTGTTAATTTTAATTTAACTTGCTTCATTTTATCATCAGATATGGATTCATCTTCAAAAGCATAGTTATATAAGAGAGATTGTATATATAGTCCTGTTCCTCCTGCTATAATAGGCACCTTGCCTCTTCCAGTAATATCTTTAATATATTTTTCTGCCCTTGTTTTAAATTCATATGCAGAAAAAGAAGCATCCGGAGGCAAGATATCTATCATATAATGTGGTATACCTTCCATTTCTTCAGTTGTAACTTTTGCTGTACCAATATCCATGCCTTGATAGACCTGCATTGAATCTCCGCTAATAATTTCTCCGTTAAATTTTTTAGCAACTTCAATACTTAACTCAGTTTTACCTGAAGCCGTTGGACCTACAATAACGATTAAAAAAGGCTTTGTCATTTCAGTCATTTAAGATTCACTCACTTTTGTTTTTTCAAAATTTGCTTTTCCATCCATTCAAACATGTGTTGCCAAGTTTTCAAATAATCTTCTTCAAATAATATTTCATGACGCTTATGTTTATATAGTTGTACTGTTATATGTTTAATACCTGCCCTTTTATATAATCTAGCTAAATGCTTTATACCTTTACCATATTCACCAAACGGATCATCTTTCCCAGAAATAAATAGTATAGGTAGATTTTTGTCTGTTCTTTTTAATTGTTGTCGTTCTGCTGTTTTCATCATGGTCTTTAAAGTTTGATAAATGAGCTGATTTGATACTTTGAATCCACAAAATTCATCTTCCACAAATTTATCAACTTCATCTTGACGTGTAGAAATCCAATCACTTTCTGTTCGAGGTTGAGTGATTTTTTTATTGAAAGTTTTATTCAATAATTGATTCACCCATTTGAGTCGACGTCGTTTTCCAAAAATAAATGTAACTATCTTCATCGCTATACGTATGGGAACGCCTTTCCACTTGGAGAACATACCTGTTCCTGTAAGAATTAAACCTTGAGCAATGTCAGGATACTTTTCAACAAATAATCTAGCAATAATGGAGCCCATTGAATGACCTATGATAATATAGGGTACATTGAGCTCTTCAAGATATAATGTCTCAATGATTTCATAAGCATCATCTACAATTTGATTCATGCTATTAAAATGACCACGTTCATTCTCATCTATTTCTTTACCATGTCCACGGTGATTATGTCTGACAACATCATAACCTTGTGTATTTAAAGCTTCAACTAACTCTTGATAACGGTCCATATGTTCAGCCATGCCATGGAAAAGATGAACAATACCAATAGTACTCTTTTTTGCTTTATCAATTTTCACCTCTATCATTGTTCCATCTTCAACTGTTATTTTAAAATGACTTTGACTCACAACATATGCCCCCATTCCTTTTTATTTGTTATGTCATTTATAGTACATCAACCTATATCATATTTAATATACCGTGTGTGAGATATCATATCAAATCGTACGCACATTGAGGTTTTAGAAGTTTATAGTATTAAAATAAAAAACTACTTGCAGATAAAAAGGTCTCCTCCATCTACAAGTAGTTTATTATAATCTATTAGATATACAATCAATAGGAATGATTAAGCTTTAGTTGCGGGTTGATCATTACCTGTACGTGCCTCATCAATCGCAACTTCTACTTCTTTAGTATAAGCCTCTTTTTGAGTTTCACTATAATTAAGCATATCTGCCATAACATCTATCACAGCATTTTTATAATCTAACACATCTTGAATATTAAAGTATAATTTGCCAGAACGACGTACTAAGAAGTCAGTTGGTTTGTAAACCATTTCTTGTTGAATGCTATAAACTAATTCAACATAAATTTCTAATGGCAACTTACTATCATGGTATGGTGCCGTTTGAGCAATATTAAATAGTTGATCCACATTTGAACCATATTTACTTGCTAAGCGACGTGCCACATCTTCATCAATTCCAAATCCTTTAGCTGCATCAACTTTTTGTTCAACAAAGTGTTCAAAGTTTTTGCTTCCGCCAACGTCACCACCGGAAATTTTTAGATATTTTGTGGCGCATGATTCAAATTTCAACCCGTATTCTTGTTTTAAACGTTTAGCTAATAGATCAACAATTTCTAGTGCCATATGACGATAACCAGTTAATTTACCGCCTGCTATAGTTAATAATCCAGATTCACCTTCCCAAACTTCATCTTTACGTGAGATTTCAGAAGGATCTTTACCTTTTTCAAGAATTAACGGACGAATACCTGCCCATGTTGATTCAATATCTTCATCTTTAACATTAACTGTTGGGAACATGTAGTTAATTGCATTAATTAAATAGTCTCTATCTTCTTGTGTTGTTAAAGGAGTTGCTTTTTCATTATCATAAAATGTGTCAGTTGTTCCTACATAAGCTTTTCCTTCACGTGGAATTGCGAAAATCATACGTCCGTCTTTTTCAGTATCAAAGTATACTGCTTGACCTAATGGGAATTTAGATTGATCTATAACAACGTGCACACCTTTAGTTAATCTTAATTGCTTATTGTTACGAGCATAATCGCCACTTCTCACTTCATCAACCCATGGACCTGAAGCATTAATAACTTTTTTAGCTTTAATCGCATACGTTTCGCCATCAATCATATCCAATACTTCAATACCATTTACTTTCTTATTAGAATCATAAGTGAAGTGTTCTGATTTTGTATAATTAAGGATTTCTGCTCCATTTTCAGCAGCTTTTTTCATAACTTCAATAGTTAAACGCGCATCATCAGTACGGTATTCTACATAGTAGCCACCGCCTTTTAATCCATCACGTTTAACTAAAGGTTCTTTATTTAACGTTTCTTGCTTAGATAACATTTTTTTACGTTCAGATTTTTTGACACCAGCTAGACGATCGTACATAGCTAGTCCAATAGAAGTTGAGAACTTACCAAATGTACCACCTTTATGCATAGGTAAAAGCATCCATTCTGGTGTTGTCACATGCGGACCATTTTCATAAACAATAGCACGTTCTTTACCTGTTTCTGCAACTACCCCTACTTGCAGTTGTTTTAAATATCTTAAACCACCATGTACAAGTTTAGTTGAGCGTGAACTTGTACCTTGTGCAAAGTCTTGCATCTCTACTAAAGCTACTTTCATCCCACGATTGCTTGCATCTAAAGCAATACCTGCACCTGTAATACCGCCACCTACGATAACAACATCGTATTCAGTGTCTCTTAAATTCTTTTTTATATGATCCCTTTTCAATGTAGATAATGACATTATCTAAACGCCTCCTAGTTATAAATAAAAAACGAGAAATTTATCCCCACAATAACATTAAATTGTTTTGTACGAACAAATCTCTCGTTTCTCGATTTTCTTATTAACTTATCTAAATTATAACACAGTTAAGAAAATCAAGTCCATTTAAAGATTTAAAAAGTCTAAAACATAGCTTAATCTTCTAATTTAAATACTTGAGTCGCCTTAACAGCTTTTTTCCAACCACTATAAAGTTTATGACGTTGATCTTCATCCATTTCTGGTTTGAACTCAGTTTGAAGTTTCCAACGTTCACGGATATCCTCTTTATCATCCCAGAATCCAACAGCTAATCCAGCTAAATATGCAGCACCAAGTGCTGTTGTTTCTTGGATTTCAGGTCTTTCAACAGATGAATTTACGATATCTGCTTGGAACTGCATAATGAAGTTATTTTTTACAGCACCACCATCAACGCGTAAATTTTGAACTTCAATACCTGAGTCCTTAGACATAGCTTCCATAACATCTCTTGTTTGATAACATAAAGATTCTAATGTAGCACGAATGAAATGTTCTTTTTCCGTACCACGAGATAATCCGAAAATAGCACCTCTTGCTTCTGAATCCCAATAAGGTGTACCTAAACCAACAAATGCTGGAACCATATAAACACCCTCAGTTGACTCTACTCTTGAAGCATAGTTTTCGGTTTGTGGCGCAGAATTAATCATTCTCAAACCATCTCGTAGCCATTGGATAGCAGAACCAGATACGAAAATTGAACCTTCAAGTGCATAATTAACTTTTCCATCTAAACCGTATGCAATGGTTGTTAACAAGCCACTTTCAGACTTAACTGCTTCTTCACCAGTATTCATTAGCATAAATCCACCTGTGCCGTATGTATTTTTTACATCACCACGGTCGAAACATGCTTGACCAAATAATGCTGCTTGTTGGTCACCGGCAATACCAGCAATAGGTACTTCTTGACCAAAGAAGTGATAGTCGATAGTTTTCCCGTAAATTTCACTTGATTCTTTAACTTCAGGTAACATTTGTTTAGGAATATCTAAGAGTTCTAACAACTCATCATCCCATTTTAGGTCATAAATATTAAACATTAATGTACGACTTGCATTTGTGTAATCTGTAATATGAGCAGTACGCCCTGACAATTTCCATACTAACCATGAATCGATTGTTCCGAAGAGTAAATCACCATTTTCAGCTTTTTCTCTAGCACCTTCAACATGATCAAGAATCCATTTTACTTTAGTTCCCGCAAAGTACGGGTCTAAAAGTAAACCTGTTTTTTCTCTAAATGTTTCTTCATAGCCTTGTTCCTTTAAATTTGTACAAATATCCTGTGTCTGACGTGATTGCCAAACAATAGCGTGATAGATTGGACGACCTGTATTTTTATCCCATACAACTGTCGTTTCACGTTGGTTTGTAATACCAATACCTTCAATTTGATTTGCATTAATATTGTTTTCATTAAGTAACTCAGCCATAACTGATAGAACAGATGTCCATATTTCATTAGCATCATGTTCTACCCAGCCTGGATGTGGAAAGTGTTGTTTAAATTCTCTTTGAGAAACACCTTTAATTTCTCCTTCTTTATTAAAAAGTATCGCACGTGAACTCGTAGTTCCTTGATCAATTGATAAAATATATTTTTCCATAGGTATATGACTCCTTCAAAAGTGAATAATGAATTCATTATCTAAACAATTAAACATTCTAAAATGATAATTAAATAGACTTTTAAATGTGATTGTTCAACACACATGAACATATCACGTTAATCATACGGTTATATATACGAATGCCATATGTTAATAAATTGATTCAATATCGTTGTTTTTATTTTGAGATATCTTATTTAGTATCACACCAAGTATAAGTGTGAATATAAGTACAATTAAACCAATGAAACAACTAAAATTGAATGTTTGTTTATAAAATACTTCGTAAACAATCGCACCTAACATACCGCCTGCCATTGGTCCCAGAACGGGTACAATTGCGTAAGACCAGTTAGATTTACCTTTACCATGAATTGGCAAAATAGCATGCGCAATACGTGGTGCTAGGTCACGGGCTGGATTAATAGCGTAACCAGTAGTACCTCCTAAGCTTAAACCAATTGCTATGATAAGACTACCAACAATAATTGGATTTAAACCATCAGCAATTTTATTAACCCCGATAAATAAAATTCCTAATGTTAAAGCCATAGTCCCGATAATCTCACTTAAAAAGTTAGCAAAATAATTTTTAATAGCTGGTGCTGTTGAAAATACACCTAATTTGACTGCTGGATCTTCTGTAACTTTCCAGTGTGGTAAATACATTAACCATACTAAAGCTCCACCAACAATACCGCCAAGCATTTGACAAACAATATAGCCCGGTACTTGTGCCCAGCTAAATCCACCATCCATGGCTAAAGCAACTGTTACAGCTGGATTTAAATGTGCACCAGAAAACGTTCCAACAGCATAAACGCCCATTGTTACTGCCAAACCCCAACCAAATGCAATAACAATCCAATCTGCACCGTTACCAGCACTTCTCTTTAAGTTAACGTTTGCACAAACGCCACCACCAAAAAGAATAAGGATTGCAGTACCTAAAAATTCTGCTAAATAAGCATTCATATACATTCCTCCCAAAAAACAGGGAGACCCCTACGTCAAATATATTACTTGTAGAAATCTCCGCGTCTCTCTTCTAATATTAACTTTTAAACTTGTTATAAGTTTACTATTATGTTGTAAGCGTTGTCAACAATTTTGTAAAAAAATTGTCATATTTGATTAAAGTTTTTATTGATATAGTGAGCATTTGTTTTTAATGTACTAAATAAAAGGTTTAACAATTTTTTTAAAAGTACATTTTTCTTTTTTCATAAAAAAAGAATGCACTTTAAGTTATTAATCATCCGGTATTCAAATCCACTCATTCCATGAAAAAGTGATAATACGCTGATTAACAAACTTAAATGCATTCTCATTAACAGTATATGAATTACCAAAGTTTTTCGTAACTTGTAGTAACGTACTTAGCACCATTGGAAATTGCTTCACTAATTTCCGATGGTTCATCAATAAGACCACCAGCTATTACTGATGCTGATGTTTCTTGTTGAATTTTACTCACTGCTTTACTTGCAACACCAGGTAAAACTTCAACATAGTCAGGCTCTACTTTTTTAATCAGTTCAATACTTCTTGTTAACGCTTGACTATCTATAATAAACACTCTAAATATCGTCAATGTATTTAACATTTTTGCTTTTTTGATGACCTTTGCTTTTGTAGAAACAATACCTTTAGGTTTATATTGTTGAATAATGTACTCACAAGCAAATTCATCATGACTGAGTCCTTTGATTAAATCGATATGTACATAACATTCAATCGAATGACTTTTAAGTAACTCCATAATGCTTTTCAAATGACCTATATGCATATCTAACACAACACATGCCTTGTAGTCTGTTTTAATTAACTTTTCTAAATCTCTCATATTTCTAATAGCTGGCAAAATATTCTCTTTCATAATTAAAACTCCTCTACATTACTCTTTTAAATAACTTTTCTAATTCGTAATTTGAAAAATTGATAATAATCGGTCTGCCATGAGGACAAGTAAAAGGATCTTCTGCTTCTCTTAGTTGATCAATTAAATCTGCCATTTCATTATTTTTTTAATAGTGATTAGCCTTAATTGATTTCTTACAAGACATCATGATTGCTGCATCTTCTCTTATTTTCTTCACATCAACACTTTTGTGTTTTAATACAAGTTCAATCATATCTTTAATAATTTCTTCCGCTTCTACTTTTGGAAACCATACTGGGTAGCTATTTACAATATAATCATGCCCACCAAAATGTTCAAGATGTACTCCTACTTTATCTAATTCATCTTTGTACTGATCAATAATCATCTGTTCATCTTTAGAGAAATGGAAAGTGAGTGGTATTAATAAGTTTTGCACTTCATTTGTCACTTCGCCAATTTTTTCTCTAAAATATTCATATTTAATTCTTTCCTGAGCAGCATGTTGGTCAATCATAAACATTCCATTTTCATTTTGTGCAATGATATACGTACCGTGTACTTGACCTACAATTTCCATATAAGGCACCCTACGATGAGGTGTCTGACTCACTGTTCCTTTAATATCTTTTGATTGCTGATTTAATATCTCATATTCGTTAGATGTGTCTTGTTCCATATCAAACAATACTTCTTTTTGACTTTGTAAGTAAGTATCATCAATGTGATTGTTTAATTCATTAGAAACTTCCGTACTTTCATTATTTGTCGATGAAGTTGAATCTAAATTATTCCTATGCGACTCAACATCATGATTCTTATCTTTTTGATCATGTACATATGGTGCAGATGTTTCTCCAATTTGTGATTGTTTCTTCTCGAAATTAATCTTTTGTTGTTCAAATGTTTCTAAAACCTTATTCTTTTTGGGCGTACGATTTAAGTCGTTTTGTGGGATGAGAATTTTGTCTTTAAAAGCCTCTCTGATTTTAGTTACGATAAGATCGTAAAGTTGATCTTCTTTAGAAAGTCTCACTTCTAATTTTGTTGGGTGAACATTTACATCAACCAAAATAGGATCCATTTGGATGTTAATATAACATATAGGAAATCTTCCTATTGTAAGCAATGTGTGATACCCCTCTAAAATTGCTTTATTGAGTACAAAGTTTTTGATGTATCTACCATTGATGAAAATAGAAATGTAATGTTTATTACTTCTTGAATGCTCAGGCTTAGCTACAAATCCTTCAAGATGATAATCACTAGTATCACCCGAAATATGCACTAAATCCTTTGCTACTTTCATTCCATAAATTTCAGCCATTACTTCATTTGTTCTTCCTGAGCCATTCGTACTTAAAATTTTTTTACCATCTGAAACTAAAGAAATTCTAATTTCGGGATGACTCATAGCCATTCTATTTACAATGTCCGTAATTTTACCTAGTTCGGTATACAAACTTTTTATATATTTTAAACGTGCAGGTGTATTGTAGAATAATGACTCCACTTGTATATCTGTACCCTTTTTAGCTTTTGCAGGTTTTTCATGAATAATTTTACCATCTTCAGCATATATTTCATGTCCATTTTCATTATCAGTACAGGTCTTTAATGTCACCTTTGCTACTGATGAAATACTAGCTAAAGCTTCTCCCCTAAACCCTAAAGTACGAATATGGAACAAATCATCATCTGCGACTATTTTACTCGTTGCGTGTCTATGAAATACTAACCCTAAATCTTCCTGAGCAATACCTGTGCCATTATCTACAACCCTTATTGCTGAAATTCCAGACTGTTCAACCTCAATATTAATCTCTGTCGCTTGTGCATCAATTGCATTCTCTAAGAGCTCTTTAACTACGGAACTTGGTCTTTCAACTACTTCACCCGCAGCTATTTTATTAGCTAGAGACGTCTCAAGTTCTTTTATTTTCCCCATCGTTTACACCTCTTCTACTTTAATTGACTTTGTAATTCATTCAGCTTGATTAAGGCTTCCAATGGTGTCATATTGGATAGATTTAATTCTCGAATTTGACATTCAACTTCACTTTGTTGATTGTAACCATCAAATAAATCAAAAGTCGCTTGCTCATAATTGTGATTTGATGTATGCGTTTCTATAACTGATTGTTCTTCTTCTATTTGACCAAAATCGTTATACGACGGAACCGTACGTTGATTGTCAGTATCCTGATGAGAAAGTTGATACGAAGGTTTTTGCTCAAATGCATTTAAAATAACTTGCGCTCTATCAATGACTTCATTAGGTAAATCCGCTAATTTTGCCACTTGAATACCATAGCTATCATCTACAGCGCCATCTTTGACTTTATGCAAAAATATCAGTTCACCTTGATACTCGTTTGCTGCAACATGTACATTTTTTAAACAGTTAAGCATTTGATCAAGTGAAGTCAATTCATGATAATGTGTTGAGAAAAGTGTCTTGGCATGGCTAGTTTGAGCGACATATTCAATCATCGCTTGCGCTAACGCAAGACCATCATAAGTGGATGTACCTCTTCCTATTTCGTCAAAGATAATTAAACTATTTTCAGTAGCATAAGTTAAAGCTTTTTGAGCTTCTAACATTTCTACCATAAATGTACTTTTACCTGATACAAGGTCATCTGCTGCACCAATCCTAGTAAAAATTTGATCAAATATAGGTAATGTTGCTGAATCACATGGTACATATGCTCCCATTTGAGCCATGATACTTATTATAGCAACTTGTCTCATATATGTTGACTTACCTGACATATTAGGTCCCGTAATGAGATAAATAAACGTTTCATCATCAAGATGGCAATCATTAGGTACATAATCATTATGATCCATCACTCTCTCAACAACAGGATGTCTTGAGTTTTCTAAATGTAAAACTTTATCATCACTAAATGTAGGTTTGACATAATTATATTTTTGAGCAATTTCAGCAAAACTTTGTAAACAATCAAGTTCTGAAATGATTTTCGCTTGCTTTTGTAAACGTTCCGTGTACGTTTTAATGTGTTCTCGTAATTTAACAAATAATTCATATTCTAACTCTACTGCTTTATCTTCAGCACCAAGTATTATATCTTCTTTTTCTTTTAATTCATCCGTAATAAATCGTTCAGCATTAGATAATGTTTGTTTTCGATTATAGCCAAACGCTTCAGGTTGAAAATTATTTAAGTTTGCACGTGTAATTTCTATAAAATAACCAAACACTTTATTAAAACTAATCTTCAATGACTTAATACCTGTACGTTCACGTTCTTTTGCTTGTAATTCTGCAAGCCAAGTTTTACCATTTTTTGAAGCTTCTAAATATTCATCTAGTTGCGTGTTGAATCCTTTTTTAAATAAACCACCATCTTTGATGGAAATAGGCGGCTCTTCAACTAAACTTTCTTCTAAAATTTGTAACAAGTCATCTAAAGGTTCCAATTCTTTAAATTGCGTGGTAGTTTGTGCATCCAATTCATTGAGTAATGCTTTTATATGAGGTATTTCGGATATAGAATGCTTTAGTTGTATTAAATCTCTTGCATTTACGTTTCCGTAACTCACTCTTCCTACAAGTCGTTCTATGTCATACACTTGATTTAAATGATTACGTAATGTATCTCTTTCAATAAAACGGTCCATAAACTCTTCAACAATATTTAATCTGTCGTTGATTTGTTGTTTATTAATTAATGGGCGATCAATCCACTGCTTTAAACGTCTAGCACCCATCGGTGTTTTTGTCTCATCCATTAACCATAACAAAGTCCCTTTTTTTGATTTTAATCGTATGCTCTCTGTCAGCTCTAAATTTCGCTTCGCATAATAATCCATCTTCATATAATCAACTGCAGCATATTCAATCACTTCCTCA
>OBVV01000754.1_pt1 | contig 11130 bp, 7 predicted proteins | sample 1476221 | NCBI WGS metagenome assembly OBVV01 (sample SAMEA2580029, study PRJEB22360) | human gut metagenome | biome: human gut; feature: human-associated habitat; material: faeces | place: Denmark | collected 2008/2010 | reverse complement strand
GCCGGCATGAACCAGACCGTACGGCTGGGCTTATCCGAACGACTGAGTTACAATCTAAGCGGTGGACTCTTTTTTAACCAGCATAACATGTACTTCGCCGATTTCAGCTATTTCGCCAAACGTTATTTCCCCGAGCCTTGGGGCGACCGGTTTGGCGGGATCTTTCATAATCTAGGTGGGGATTGGTGCAATGCCTCCGACAAATATATTCAAGGGCACCTCATGTACGAGAGCCCATTCATTCTATTGCGATTCCTCAAGCCCAATCCCAAGGCGCATAAATACCTCGTGTCCGAACGTTTCTACCTCAGCCAGCTATGGACTCCCGTATTGCCGAATTACAGCGAGCTCGGGTATGGTATCGGTAGCGACCTTTTTCATATAGCGCTTTTCCTAGGCTTCGAGAAGTTCAAGTATCAAAGCGTCGGATTGAAGTTCGCGCTTGAGTTATTCAGATAATTATAAACAAGTATAGATATGAACAAGAGAAACACTATTAAACAACTTCTTCACCGCGGATGCCTACTTATGGGTATCAGCGCAATAACAAGTTCGGCCTTCGCATGGGATTTCGCCGAGCATCGTAAGATCGGCGACCGTGCCATGAGCCTTCTCCCACGTTATCTGGTGGAAAATGGGATCTTCCCCAACGAGGCCGTCGCTGATAGCGCCTTGCTGCAGATCCTCAACATGTCGCATATGCCCGGCTCGAACGCCTACGCCATGAATGAGCTGACGCAGTTGCCGAATATCGTGACCTACGGTACGCTTTGCGGATTGGCCGGCGACCATGTGGAAAATCCCATGCTCTTGGAGACAGGCCTGCAGACCCATTTCTCCAAGACGAACCGTACGCTGGCTTTGGAGACACAAGCCATGAACGAGTTCCTCACCGGAGCCAACAGCAAGGAGTTGCTCGACATCAATCTGGCTTACGGTATCCTAGCCAATCAAGGACTCTCCCACTTCTACGCCTATGGCAAGGGATTGAACGAGCATCTGAAGATGATCGACCCCGAGCTGATCCGCCGCCTTCAACGCCCCTCGGAAGTAAACAAGGTCTTCGATAAATTAAATCAGTTGCCCTCCATGAGCAAGTATTTCTGCATCCACATCTTCGCCATCTATCTAGCACAAGAGGCAGGCAAAGAGATATGTAAAGGAGATACGCGAATGGCGAGCAACCTTATGTTCTACGCCACGATGTACGAGGCTTTCGCCGAGCATTTCCTACAAGACTCCTTCGCCTCCGGACACCAAATGGTACGTAGGGGCTTCTCCGCCTCCGCCGTATCCAACAATAAGAGCCTGCACGATTTCTACAATACCATCCCCGTACAGACCGCTAACCTAAAAGGCGAGACATGGAGTGCTTACGGCGATAAACGTCTGAACCAAAACATGATGGAGTACAACGAGGCCGATGATTACCGGCATATCCGGGTAACGGAGAAACATCCTTATTCCTTGGAGAAAGGCGATAGCTACGAGCGGGAGACGAAGGTATTCTACCAAGTCGTGACCGCCACCTGCGAGTCTATCGTAGAAGTCTGGAAAGCCTACCAGAATGCCTTGGAAGGATCAGACGAGAATATCTTGAACGAGATCCCTTCCGAACGAGACGACCTACCTCAGTTCGTCTACGATCGTTTCCCGGTAATCAAGGATTTCCCGATCCCCTTCGGGACGAATTTGGATGACGTCCCCTTGGAAGCTTCCGTCGCCGACCGCAAGGATGAGCTACAGCTGATCGTACAAGAGCCTTTTACCCGCAACTTTATCCGGTCGAGGGTAGCCAACTCCTTCATGTTCCTGATCGGCACGCCGATCCATAGCAACCGGGATGGTGTCATGACGTATGGCGGTCGCTTGAACGTCAGCATGATCAATTGGCATAAGTTCGGGAAAGGGAAAGGCATGATCATGGAGCTGGGCGACATCGCTCATTGGGTATCCCCTACGATCTCCGGTTATTATATGCACGCCCCTTCCTCCTCCTACACGATCAAGAACTGGAACGTGAAGGCGGGCGCCAATTATAACATGGATATATTCGTTTCCCCGAAACGTTTCCTCGGCCTGTATAGTTATTTCGAGATGGGTATAGACCGCCGTAATGACGAGACCCGTTTCTTGGTAGCTCCCTCGGTCGGTATCCAGCTAGGTTCCCTGATCGGTGTCCATAATTTCAATATGCCGGGATGGTTACGCATCCCGTTGGGAATTATCCTCCCCTTGAAATTCGCCGTCACTTGCAATAAGGTGGCCGGCCGTCCCGTAGAATGGATCAGCAATATGGAGGTGGATATATTGTTCTAGGAAACACCTTGATTCATGCCTATACAGGTAAGAGACCACACAGATATCGGCGTAACCCCTTACCTGTATAGGCACTGGGCCACGCCGATACTCGCGTAGTGTCATACGTATATACGTGTGATCTCATCGATTTCGCCGAACCCGATCAAGGCGTTAAACAGACGGATCCGGGTATACTTAGGCAGATCCTCTACCGGGATATCCCCGGCCTGTACCAAGCCTTTATCCAATAAGTAAGCACGCATCGTACCACATAACAAAGGGCGTGCGGGAGTGATCCAAGAGGTGCCATTCCAAAGGGCGACATTGCAAATGGAAGTATCGGTCAGCAAACCGTCACGGATGATCAGGATATCGTCATGTCCCCCTCGTTGGGCGAATAAATCATTTAAGCATTGGCGATCCGTACTCTTATAGGAATAATCGATCTCATCGCATGTAACCAATCGCAAGGAATGAACCGGACGCATACGGTAAGGAACGTATTCTACCTGTAAGACCTCGCGGGTATATTCCACCCGGCATTTGGTACGTTCTTGATGAGGCCCCGGATGAATATAACCTGCGAGATCAATTTCTTCTCTCGCTCCGAATAGCTCCCTGCGGGTACGGTTCATCCGGGCATTATGGTACGGAAGGTTATGTATCCGTCCCTTCTCGATACGGATCGTCTCCACAAACGGACTCCCTGATAAGGTCTCAATAGATGGGCACATATACTTTTTGTTTCATTTCGTTATACTCCGATCTCACATCACTTTTAGAGGTGATTCCCCCACCGCTCTTGAAAACAAACGAATGGGGAGAGACTTGTTCCATAAAACGGATCATCACGGCGCTGTCTAAATCTTGGCCGTCAAAATACCCCATCACCCCCGTATAGAAGCCCCGCTCATAGGTTTCCGCCTCGGCGATGATCTCCAAGGTCTTTTTCTTGGGAGCGCCCGTGATGGAGCCGGCAGGCAAGAGGCTGAACAAAATCTCCCCGACATGGCCGTTCCATCCTTCCGGCAACCGGCCTCTTATCTCAGAGCTGACCTGCAACAAACTTCCGTTATGCGTACGCAGTTCATCGATATAACGATACCGGGGAACACAAACCTCGGAGGCTACGATACTCAAGTCATTCCGGATCAAGTCCACGATCGTGGCATGCTCCGCTGCTTCCTTGGGATCATCGAGGATACGTCTCCGGGCATCGGGCAGCGTAGCGTCAATCGTACCTTTCATGGGATACGAATAGATGAGACCATCCCGCGTCCGCACGAATATCTCGGGCGAGAATACCACGAAACGATCCCGCATCCAAAGCTTATACATCGCCTTGGAATGGTAAAAGATATCTTTCAAGGAGAGGTTCGTATATACCGGAGTAGCGCATGTCAAGTTTACCAAATAAGAATTACCCGCAGGGATATGCCGGGAAACGGTCTCGAATGAATGGACATACTCCTCGAAAGAAACATACGAGGGCTGCCATTCAACAGGTTCTCCGGATATAAGATGAGAGGAATCCCGCAAGTTACATTCGTGATTTGTATTCGTAAAGCCGTTCAAATCGTACAATAACTCGGAGGGAGCGATCTCTTCCGGACTCTCCACATAGATCCGCTCTCGTTTATAATCAATGATAAAAAGAAAAGGCCGTCCCGCTTTCCCCATTTCGTTCATGCGGAAGACGGCCTCTTCTTGCGTGTATTCGGTCATTATACTAAAAATCGTTCTGTCAAACCACCAAACGCATCGATACGGCGATCCCGGAAGAAAGGCCACCAACGACGCACGTTCTCACTACGGGTCTTGTCGATCTCTATCACACGTACCTCCTCTCCGTCATTCGGGAATACGGTTAATAGCTCACCTTGGGGACCGGCCGCAAAACTGTTTCCCCAAAACCGGATACCGCCCGTTTGCCCCGAAGGGTCCGGCTCATGCCCGGTACGATTTACGGAAATGACCGGGAGTCCGTTCGCCACGGCATGTCCCCGCTGTATGGTCACCCACGCACCCAGCTGACGGTCCTTCTCTTCCTGCGTATCGCTACTTTCCCAGCCGATAGCGGTCGGATAGATCAACATCTCGGCGCCACGCATAGCCATCAAACGGGCTGCTTCCGGATACCATTGATCCCAGCAAACCAACACACCAAGACGCCCCACAGAGGTATCGATAGGCTCAAAGCCTAAATCACCGGGGGTAAAATAGAATTTCTCGTAATAAGCGGGGTCATCCGGGATATGCATCTTGCGGTATTTCCCGGCGATCGTACCGTCTTTCTCCAAGACGACGGCCGTGTTATGGTACAGGCCCGGGGCACGCTTCTCGAAAAGGGAAAGCACCAAGACGATACCCAATTCTTTCGCCAAGGCACCGAAGGTTTCCGTCGATGGGCCGGGGATCGTCTCTGCCAAGTCAAACATACTCGTATCTTCCGTCTGGCAGAAATACAGGCCGTTATGCAGTTCTTGCAAGACGACCAATTCCGCTCCCTCCCGGGCAGCCTTACGGATATTTACCTTTAGCTTCTCTATATTCGCCGCTCTGTCAGCGGTATTCTTTTGTTGTATTAATCCTACTTTCATATTTAATTGGTTGTAGTTATTATTCGATAAAGCTTTCCGGATATTGCATCGTCACGCAATGCAGGGAACCGTGTTGCTTGATAAGCGGAAGGCAATTGATACCCACGATCTCACGGTCCGGGAACGCTTCCCGCAAAGCCGCTTTAGCGATCTCATCTTTCGGTGAGTCATAGAACGGAACCAATACGGCCCCATTCATGATCAGGAAATTAGCGTAGGTAGCGGGCAAGCGCTCCCCTTCCCATTCCACCTTATCGGCCATCGGAAGTGGAATCAGACGATAAGGCTCCCCATTCGCCCTAGTAAACTCCTTGATCTCCTCCTCCATCGCCTTCAATTCCTCATAATGCTCGTCTTCCTCATCCTCGCAACGGACATAAGCGAGCGTATCCTCGCTACAGAAACGGGCGAGCGTATCCACGTGGCTATCCGTATCGTCTCCGGCTAAATAACCGCTGGTAATCCAAAGGATACGATCCAAGCCAAATACGTCTTTCAAATAACGTTCCAATTCCTCCTGTTGCAAATACTCATTACGGTTTACGGATGCCAGACACTCAACGGTAGTCATCACCGTCCCTTTCCCATCCGATTCGATACTACCGCCTTCCAGCACGAAAGGTTGCATATTAGCGGGCACCACCTCACCGGAGAAGGTCTTCATATGACAAAGGTTACGGGTAATCAGATTATCATGATTGGCGGCAAACTTCATCCCCCAGCCATTGAACACGAAATCATAAAGCATGGGCGTTCCCTCATCGAAGACGGAAATTCCCCCGTGATCCCGTGCCCACGTATCGTTCGTATCCATCTCACGGAAAATGACACGGTCGTAATCAACCTCACCCAATTGTTCACGTACGGCGGTCTCGTCCGGACAGACAATCAATAACTTCTCTCGCTTGATCACTTCCTTGGCGATAGCCACGAAGCAAGGAATCACCTCGTCCAATATCGGGGCCCAATCCGTATTCTCATGCGGCCACGTAAGCTGCACGGCACTTTGCGGATACCATTCCGCAGGTAATATCACGTTATGTTCCATATTTGAATTGTTTAAATTGTTTCACAAGCACGATCGCCGTCACGATCGCCGCCACCGTATCGGCGATAGGCATACTGATCCAGACACCGAGAGTTCCGAATAACGGGGGGAGGAGGATTAAACAGGGTATCAAGAAAAGCATCTGCCGGGTCAAGGAGAGAAAGATCGCTTTCTTAGACATGCCGATGGAAAGGAAGAAGTTAGTCGCCACCATCTGGAAGCCCACGATCGGGAATACGGCGAAGACGATATGCAGGCCATAAGAGGCGGCACTGATCAACTCCCCGTCACTCGTAAACATACGGACGATCCACGACGGCACCAACTGGCAAAGCAAGAACCCCATACCCTGTTCCGCTGTAGCCCCTCCTACCGCCCAGCGCATCGTCAGCCGGGTCACGTCCGTCACCCGGGAATAGAGTCGGGCACCATAATTATAACCGGCTATCGGTTGCATACCCTGATTAAATCCCATGATGATCATCACGAAAAGAAAAGCGATACGGTTCACGATACCATAAGCGCCAATCGCCATATCTCCCCCATGCTCTTTCAATCCCCGGTTGATAAGGATCACGATCAAGCAGGAACAAAGGTTCATCAAGAACGGAGATAAACCGATCGACAAGATACCTTTCACGATCTCCGAGCGCAGCCTATAAATACCTTTCTTGAAATGAAGGAGTTGCTTTGGTCTCGAGAAATGGATCAACTGTCCGGTAAGCGAGATCACCTGCGAGATCACCGTCGCCCAAGCCGACCCTTTGATACCCCATCCAAACCCAAAGATAAACAACGGATTCAAGGCGCAATTAATAACAACCGACGCCAACGTAGCATACATCGCCATCCTCGGAAAACCCGAGGAGCGCAAGACCGCATTTAATCCCAGATACATATGCGTAACCACATTGCCATACAGAATAATCCGCATATAGTCACGGGCATATGAGATCGTGTTCTCACTAGCGCCGAAAAAGTACAGCACGGGATCAAGCAAGAACAGGAAAGCGATCGTGAAAGCGACACCCAGAACCACATTTAAGATCAACACATTCCCCAACACCTTATTCGCCCCCTCATAATCTTTCTGCCCCAGCTTCACGGCAACCAACGTAGAGGCGCCGACTCCCACCAACGAACCGAAGGCGGCCGCCAAGTTCATCAACGGAAAGGTCAAGGCTAGGCCGGAAATCGCTAACGCCCCCACTCCATGGCCAATAAAAATGCTATCGGCCATATTATATAAAGAAGAAGCTGTCATTGCGATAATCGCAGGAATCGCATATTGCGTAAGTAATTTACCGATAGGCTCGGTCCCTAATACCAATGGAGAATTTTGTTTTGTCATGCCGCAAAGATACGGATATTTCGATTTATTCTTTATATTCGCGACCTTATAATAGTTTAAATATGGCAGAGGAACTACGGATTAAAAACGGTGATAAACAGGAAATGTATGAGACGTTGCTCCCGCAAATCGCCTCATTGATAGGTAACGAGACCGACCTAATCGCTAACATGGCGAACATCGCCGCGGCACTCAAGCAGACTTTCGGTTTCTTTTGGGTAGGTTTCTACCGGGTCATAGACAATCAGTTGGTATTAGCGCCTTTTCAAGGCCCTATCGCCTGTACACGTATAAAATACGGAAAAGGGGTATGCGGCACGGCCTGGAAGGAGACCCGTACGATCATCGTACCGGACGTAGACGCTTTCCCGGGACATATCGCTTGTAGCTCGGCGTCACGCTCTGAGATCGTAGTTCCCGTGATATGGGAGGATAAGGTAATCGCCGTTCTGGATATAGACAGCGACAAATTAGACAGTTTTAATGAGACAGATCAGATCTTTTTGGAAAAGATAGTGGAATTGCTTCCTCATCAGTAAGCCTCGCCTCAGTACTTCGCAAGAAGTACTGTAGTACTGCCTAAGAGGTACCGCAGTACTTTGTAAGGAGTACTCCAGTACTATCCGGAGAAATACCACAGTACTTTACAAGGAGTACTCCGGTACTCTCCCAGAAGTACCGGGACAAATGCTACTTACCGCAAATACCCTTGAACGGACAATAAGAGCAAGCCTTCCCCGTAGGGGTTTGCGTAAAGGGAATTTCTGGATTGAAGATCTCGTCCAAGCAGCCTCGCAACCCCTCCTCGAACGCTTGGGCATAACCGGAGAAATCCTCTACCTTCTCCGACTTCCCCCGTTCGATACGGTGGTAGACAGATGGATCGAACGGATCGGCAAAGAGGGAACGGACGTAATAAATGCCCGGTTGTATCGTCTTTCCCTTGTTCTCGGCGAGATGGGCGTACATCCAGCAATACATGAATACCTGCATCACGGCTTTCGCACGATCTTTCTCCTCCTTGTTGAATAGGCTCTCGATACTACTGAAAGTCGTAGTTCCGCTACCGCTCTTGTAATCGATGATACGGATAGCGTCGAGAACCTCGTCCACACGATCGATAAAGCCTTTCAACCGGATCTCGGAATGGTCGGAAAGGCTGATCAAGCCGTTTATCTTACGCTCGGACTCGATGTAAACGAAAGGGGTCAGCTTGCCGTCACGCTCCAAGATTTTCTCCACGTATTTGCGGATCATCTCGCCGATCAGGTAGTTTTGTCCGGTAAGGGAGCGAACCACCTCTGTCTTGAAAAACTCGCTGGCGAAAGCCCGGGCGATAGCTCCGGTAAGCAAGGCCGTATCCTTACGGATCGCTTTCAGCAAATCCACGGTAACCATCTTCCCTTGGAACGGCTTGTAAAGCTCCTCCATCACTTTATGTAAGATGCTTCCGAATACATCGCTCCCGATCGTCTCGCTCCCCTCCTCTTCCTCTCGAATGCCTTCCACGACGGAAAAATAGAATTTCAACGGGCAATCCAGATACGTATTGATAGCGCTCGCCGAGATCGCCTTGCTCCCCCCTTTCCGGTAAGCGTCTAAACGGCGCATGATATCCTCCCTTTTCGGCACGGCCAATGGCGGGGGCTTGGGGGGAGATACGTTATAGACCACCAATTTATCTCGCATCGGAACCTCATAATGATAATGCAGCTGGTGGACAAAGCGACTTACCTCTCCCGTCTGCAATCCGTTGCTGCGGGTATCGTATAAAAGGCTCACGTGGCTGGCACGCTCTATCAAACGATAGAAATGGTAGGCCCATACGCTATCTTGATGCTCGTAGGTAGGCAACCCGAAACCTCTGCGTAGGTTATAAGGGATAAAGGAGTTCGCCGCTTTCCGCTGCGGGAAAATACCCTCGTTCATGGATAAGATAATCAGACGGTCAAAATCCAAGGCACGGGTCTCGAGCACACCCATAATCTGGAGGCCGGAAAGCGGCTCACCGTGGAAGGGGATCGTGATCGTATCGGTTACCCGCTTCAATAGGCGGAAGAAGGTATCTATTTTCATCTCTACACAAGCGTCTCTCATTACCTCTCTCATGCGGTTTACCGTGGTGAAATAATGGAAGATGAACTCTTGCTCCAAATCGTTCGTCCGCTGGGGTGCGTCCTCCTCTTCCTCATCGGAAAGGGCGGACATAACCTTGTTCAGCTCTTCCAACACCTTGATCAGATAATCCGAGAAGGCCTCCACCCCGGTCACCGGCGTGAACAGGATTTCTAGCAAAGGCGTTTTCCCTAACTCCGTATGCGAGATATAGATCTTGTTGTTCTCCGTGATCTCTTTCACCAAGGAGGAAATAATCTCCGGTGAGGTGGAGAGGATGTAGCGATGGTTCAATACCGGCAGCACGTCGCGGAAATAGAACAACGGATTCCGGTCTATGTAGCGTACGTTCTTCTGCAACGCCAAGATATACTCGATCAACGAGGCGACCGGGGTTCCCGCCAAGGGATAACCCATCGTGACGTTGATACGCCGGATTTGCTCCGGTATGGCGTTCAGCACCGGGATCAGCAGATGTTCATCGGGCAAGATCACCGCCGTACGCAGGGCTTCTTCCGAACTCATCTCCGCTTCCTTGCACCAATCGCTCAACAGGGTGTAGACGTGCTTGGCCTGCCCGATACCAGAAGGGATGCCGATCACCTCAATCTCGGTCTTTACCTTCTCCTCGGGGGGTAATTTCATCGAGGAAGGGAAGCTCTTCAGGTTACGGGAGACGAAGTAAGAAGCCTTATTATCCGGATCGGTTACCTTATCGGATACATAATCCCAATAGAAATCCGCTATCTCCCGCTTCTGCAACTGGGCTAAGAAACGTTCTTCCGATACGGACAAGGCGTTCAAACCGACAAAGACAATTTGCTCGTAAGGTAAATCCGGAGACTCGCCCCGTTCCATGCTTTCCACGACCTCCCGGAAGATCATGCCCTCGTAGCCTTTTCCCTCGGCGGCCAAGGTCGCACGGAATTCCTCATAGAGATCGTATAGCACTTGCCAGACCGCCAAGAACTGTTGCTGGTTCGGCGTATCGCCCCGGGGATAAAAACTGGACCAGAAACTACGGATAGCGGCGATCTGCTCATCACTTAAGAAATCGAAATCATTCTCTATCTCCCGTAGGTCCGTCACGTTACTGAATAGCATGCGGGCATTTGCCATGTACTTATCGATATCGTCGAAGTCGTTGAGCAACATCTCGCCCCAATACAGGAATTCATCGAAAGTCTCGGTGGAACCGCTTTGGCGGATGTAGATGTCGTACAGGGTAAAAAGCATACTGATCCGGTCGGCGGATTGTTTTCCGCTCAACTGGATAAAGAGATCGTTGATCGTAAGGATTGTCGGAAAAGGGGAATATCGGCTACCTCCGAGAGATATTTCTGGAAGAAAAGCCCCGTACGCCGGTTTGGGAAAACAAAGGCCAGACGACTGACCTCCGCCCCCCATTTCTCGTAAAAAAGAGACGCTACTTGATATAAGAACGGTTTCATTTATTCAAAAATTTGTACAGGCTGTAGAGACGGGGCACGCCCCGTCTCTACAATCGGATACGATTCACGTTATATTAAGATGTTCTCTATCTCCTGCAATTCTTCCCCGGAGAAAGAGATATTATCTAACGCTTTCAGGTTATCCATCAATTGGGCGACAGAGCTAGCGCCAATTAATACGCTAGTTACCCGTTCGTCCTTTAATAACCAAGCGAGCGCCATCTCCGCCAAGGTCTGTCCACGGCGGGCGGCTACCTCGTTTAG
>OBVV01000751.1_pt1 | contig 11169 bp, 9 predicted proteins | sample 1476221 | NCBI WGS metagenome assembly OBVV01 (sample SAMEA2580029, study PRJEB22360) | human gut metagenome | biome: human gut; feature: human-associated habitat; material: faeces | place: Denmark | collected 2008/2010 | reverse complement strand
AATATAATATTACTCATGCTGACTTTAATTACAGGTGCCATGCTATTAGTTTGGTTAGCTGACCAGAATATCACTTATGGCATCGCTGGACCTATGCCAATTGTACTTATAAGCTTAATTAAATCACTATTTAATAATCAGCATTTTGAAAGCATACACATCAATCCTTTACTAATTATTTTAACCATTATAGCTTTAATAATTGCCTTATTATTATTGTTATTTATTGAATTAACAGAGTATAGACTTAGTTATAGAGATATTATGAATAATGCAAATAAAAAATCGCCAACATATTTAGCTTGGAAATTAAATCCAGCGGGTAGTATTTCAATTATGATGAGCTTATCTGTATTCGTACTTTTAAATAATTTAATCCATCTTATTGGAGCAATTTTTGGAAAGCATTTGAATTTGTATTTCTTAAGTTTTTCTAATCCAATAGGTATAACAAGTTACTTTGTTATTCAAATTATATTGAACTATGTCTTGTCTCGCTTTTTAATTAATACGAAAAGAAAAGCTGATGAATTTTTAAAAAATGGAAATTACTTTGACACTATTTATCCAGGCAAGGATACTGAACGTTTTTTAAATCGTAAAGCTCGAAAAGTATGTTGGATTGGAGCAATTATCGTAGCATTGATTCTTGCTTTTCCAATGTATTTGACATTACTTGCACCTGGTTTTTCTAAAGAAATATATTTTTCAGCACAACTTATTATATTGGTATACATCAGTATTAATATAGGAGAAACAATACGTACATATTTATATTTTGACCGTTATAAAGAAATTTTAAATAAATATTGGTAGGAGATTGTTATGAAACAGTTTATACCTGCATGGTATGACTCTAAAAATTGGTGGAATAGCACTACACAACCGTTTTATATAAAAAGAAAAGTCACAGAATTTGACGATATGATTAGTTTAATTTCTATGCATCAAAAAAATAATTCACAGTTCAATACCATTATTTTAAATTATCAACCGATGCTAAGATTATTTCTTCATAGACACGGACTATATGAAATGTCTTATTGGTCACTTTTTGATGATATTCAAGGGGTAGCCCAAATGTCGCCACAAGCGATAGACTATAGAGATTTAGAATGGCCAGAAGATACCGAGTTTATCTATACGCCATTTCAAGTTATAGCAATTACCAGTGAAACTACTTATTCTAAAATGAATTTTAGCCAAGAAGGTTATCTCTTCGAAATAGAAACATATAAAGAGAAGTCATTGCAAGTTAAATATTTATTTGATGATAGAGGATTCATTTCTTCAATTGAAAAGTTTCAAAATAATGGACAACTTAGTTATAAAGAATATCTAGATATTAATGGTCATACTATTATGATACAAAGTCTTATAACACAAAAAGTTGAAATTTCTCGTGATTTTTATAGTCAATTTGAAAAAATAGAGTATTCGAGTATTGAAGAGATTATTTATGAAAAATTAAGTCAATATTATTTTAAATATATAGAACATCATGACAACGTCATCGTCGCAGCTGATCAACATCATAACGACATGATTAACAAGATATTTGATTTAAAAAATCTTTGTTTTTCAGTATTTACTCAACGTAATCGAACATTAGAGGAATCAATATTACAATCTATTATTCAGGCACAATATTGTATTGTAGATACATTAGAAAATGAACAACTTATTAAAGATTTTGTGAAAAAGCATGATATCGCTAACCACTTTAGTTTAATGCGTATTACACCCTTCGATGTACAAACGCTACCTAATATGAGTAGTCAACTCTATGAAACCAATATTGGAGTTTGGATAGATAGTTTAAATGAAGTAAGACTCAAAGAATTAATAGATATACTTATACAATATAGTGTAGAAAGAGAAAATATCAGATTGCATTTATTAACTAGAAAAAATGATACTGATATTCCAGAATGGCTTACTTATAAAATTAAAAATACTAACGAACAATTAAATAAAAATGAGGAACAGTTATCTTTAGAAGTACGAGATATTTTAGAAACAGAAGTTGAAGAAATTGAATATATTAAACTTATTTTTGTACCTTTTGAGGAGCATTTATTGAAAGAAATGTCTCACTTACGAGTAATGATAGACTTAGGAAATGAGCCTGACTTATACTTGCAAATTTCAAGTATCAGTGTAGGTATTCCGCAAATAAATCAACTTAAAACGAATTATGTTGACCATAAACTAAACGGTTTAATTATTAATGATACGTCTGAATTGATTATGGCTCTAGATTTCTATCTATTAAATCTTAAAAATTGGAATTATTCATTTGCACACTCTATAAAATTAAGTGAAGAATTCAGTTCTTCTAAGATTATTACACAGTTAAACCATTTGATTGAAGGTGAAAATAATGGGACGTAAATTTAGAGTACTACAAATAGGAGGACATGATTTGGGTTCACTATTTAAGGAAAAAGAAGATGTCGAATGGGATTATCTTGACGATGCAGTATTTCATTTTGAAAGTGGATATATTGATGCAGTTCAAGAGATTATAAAGGTCTATGGTGAATTCAATCTTGTCTTTGTGCAAAGTCCATATTCACAATCACTCATGAAACTATTACATTTAGTGAGTGTCCCGCATAATACAGTCATAGATTTTCATGTATGGTCAGATCTCTTTGAAAATGATTCTTTAGTAAGATCTAAATTAATAAAACCTTTATATTATGAAAATGAAGAAATGTTACACCATAAATTATTTTCAGTCACTTTCGTGAAACAATATGGTGATAGAGTTTCTCCTATAAAAGTAATGGTCAATCCTAGTTTTAAAGGAGAATATCATTATCAAGGAAATAAGGCACTCGTACTTGAGGGAGATTTTGGAATGGAGTTTACACCATTACTTACATGGACACAAAATCTTGTTAATGATGCAAATATAGTTAACGAAATTTGGCCTGAATATACGATAGAAGGAGATATTGATCTTGAATATACGCTACGAATATTTCCATTTGGATCAACGGATATACCAGAAATGACCTTTCACTATCACCAAAAAGACTTATTGAACCCCATTCAATTACCACGATTATCTTATCAAGCTAATATAAGTGTGTCACTTAAAGCAAAAGGAAAAGGTAAGCTTAGTGTTGGAGCAGTACATAAGAGATGGTCACGTCTTGAAATGGGTCAATTTATTATGGGGGGACAACGATTTTCAGATGATTCTAGGGACGAATTTATGTATTACTTTAATCCGGGTGATATGAAACCACCACTTAATGTTTATTTTAGTGGGTATCGACCAGCCGAAGGATTCGAAGGTTTTTATATGATGAATAAAATGAATGCCCCATTTATCTTAATTAGTGATCCAAGGCTAGAAGGTGGCGCATTTTATTTAGGATCAGAGGAGTATGAACAAAAAATCATTAAGGTAATCAAAGAAGCTTTAGGATTTTTAAAATTTAAAGACAATGATTTAATATTATCTGGATTATCTATGGGGTCATTTGGTGCACTTTATTATGCTACTGTGCTTGAACCAGCTGCAGTTATTATAGGTAAACCACTTATAAATATTGGTACGATTGCGAATAATATGAAACTACTTCGCCCTAATGAATTTGGCACTGCTAATGATGTGTTATTAGCAAATGAGGGGGGGATTTCAAAACAAGATATTGCTAACATGGATCAACGTTTTTGGAATAAATTAGAACATAGTCATCTTTCAGATACCATATTTGCAATTGCATACATGAAGCATGATGATTATGATGCCATGGCATTTCACAATATATCACCTATATTAAGCAAACAACGTGCACATGTGATGAGTCGTGGTGTACCAGGTCGTCATAATGATGACTCACCAACAATAACAAACTGGTTTATTAACTTTTATAATATGATTTTAGAAGATAGTTTTGGGAGAGATTCACATGCAAGCACTAAATAATTATCGTATTGAATGGCGCTATATCCATCCTTCAACATTTATGTATGGAACGATATTACAGTTTAAAAAAGAAGGTACGTTGTTTAAAAACCCGCTTATGCCTTCAGGAACAGTGATTCATGCTTGGCATATGCTCACACGCTTTGATATAGACAAGGCAGTACCCTCTCTTCCAATTTTAAGAAAAGGGTATCATTATGAAATTAAACTAAATTTCGACGTTCAACCTCCACGTGCTGCATACGTTAAAGTCACATTTTATCGAAAAAATGATTCTGAATTGTCGTATTTAATTATTGAAAAGGAAGATGAAATCACAGAATTTAAATTTCCTCAAGAAGCCTATGCTTATAAAATTGAACTTATCAATTCTGGATTAAATTTTCTTTTATTTCATAATATCATTATTAATGAGTCAGAAAATAAACATCCTAAACATGATACCACTACAGATAAAATTGAAATAATAAATAAAGTTATTCATCAGACCAACACTACTAATGGAGGTATATCATATGGCAAATCGATTGAATGATATGATTAATCGTATGCGCTTAAAACGAATAGATAAACTACTATCTGAAGTCAATCGCTATAGTCAATTATTTGCCACATATTCTGATGAAGCGCTTCAAGCCAAAACTATAGAGTTTAAACAACGATTAAAAGATCCAAAAATATCTCTAAATCAATTATTACCAGAAGCCTATGCTACGATACGTGAGGCATCTAAACGAGTGTTACATATGTATCCAAAAGACGTACAAGTCATGGGCGCTATAGTGATGCATCAAGGAAATATCGCTGAAATGCAAACAGGTGAAGGTAAAACATTAACTGCAACGATGCCTTTATATTTAAATGCATTAAGCGGGAAAACAGCTTATCTTATTACGACAAATGATTATTTAGCGAATCGAGATTTACAAGAAATGAAGCCATTATACGAATGGCTAGGTTTAACAGCATCCCTAGGTTTTGTAGATATACCTGATTATGAATATGATGAGGGAGAAAAAAAGAAATTATATAATCACGATATTGTCTATACGACGAATGGGCGTTTAGGATTCGATTATTTATTTGATAATCTTGCTGACCATATTAATGCAAAATATTTGCCAGAACTTAATTTTGCAATCATCGATGAGATTGACTCTATCATATTAGATGCGGCGCAAACACCTCTTGTTATCTCAGGTGCACCACGTGTTCAATCAAATTTATTTCATATTGTTAAATTATTTATTGAGACATTAGAAGAAGATGAGCATTTTAAAGTAAATTTAAATAAGAAAGAAGTTTGGCTCACTAAAGAAGGAATTGAAAAAGCAAATCATTATTTTAAAGTCGACAATATGTATAAGATTAAATATTTCGATTTAGTCCGTGTTATTAACTTATCATTACGTGCAAAGTATCTTTTTCAAGATAACTTAGACTATTTTATTTATAACGGAGAAGTGGTATTAATCGATCGTATTACTGGACGGATGTTGCCAGGTACTAAGCTTCAATCCGGACTACATCAAGCACTTGAAGCAAAAGAAAATGTCGAATTATCGCAAGATTTTAGTGTTATGGCAACAATTACTTTCCAAAATTTATTTAAGCTATTTAATAAATTTTCAGGTATGACAGGAACTGGAAAACTTGGAGAAAAAGAATTTTTTGAATTATATTCAAAAATAGTGATTCAAATCCCAACCCATCATCCAATTATACGCGAAGACAAAGAAGATAGAGTTTATGTGAAATCTGATGATAAAAACAAAGCAATACTTGAACAGATAATTCATATTCATCAAACGAAGCAACCCGTATTACTTATTACGCGCACCGCTGAAGCTGCTGAATTTTTTTCTGCCCAATTATTTGAACAAAATATCCCGAATAATTTATTAATTGCTCAAAATGTAGCAAAAGAAGCACAAATGATTGCAGAAGCGGGACAGCAAGAAGCTGTCACCGTGTCTACAAGTATGGCAGGAAGAGGAACAGACATCAAACTTGGTAACGGGGTATACGAACTAGGTGGACTAGCAGTTATTATTAATGAACATATGGAAAATAGTAGAGTGGATCGACAACTCCGTGGCCGTGCTGGAAGACAAGGAGATCCTGGACAGTCTCAAATATATGTTTCGTTAGATGATTATATTGTAAAACGATGGAGTAATACCAAATGGGCTAATAATGATAAAATCAAAAAAATAGATTACCAAAAATTACAATATAGTCCATTTTTTAGAAATAAAGTGAGAAATATTGTGAAAAAAGCACAACATGTGTCTGAAGAAACAGCGATGGTTAATCGAGAAATGGCAAATGAGTTTGAGAAAAGTATAGGTATCCAACGTGAACATATATATAAAGAACGTGATCGTATTTTGGCAATAGATGATTTTAAAGAATTTGATTTTGAACAATTAGCACGTGATGTTTTTGAATATGACATTAAAACAAAGTATATAGTCACTGAAAACGATGTAATTCATTATATTTACAATCATCTAAGTTTTAATTTTAAAGATGAAACGATGACTCAATATCTTGAATCTAGAGAAAGTATTATCAATTTCCTTCTTCAGCAATTTAATAAACAATTGGAAAAGAATCTTAATACTGTTAATGATGCGTATTTAAAATTAAGATTTTTACAAAAAGCAATCCTTAAAGCTATTGATGTCGAATGGATCAATCAAGTAGATCAATTACAACAATTAAAAGCAAGTGTGAATAATCGTCAAAACGGCCAACGTAATGCGATTTTTGAATATCATAGAGTAGCATTAGAAACATATGAACATATGACAATGAATATTAAAAGAGAAATGATTCGAAACTTATGTCTAAGCATTTTAACATTTGATAAAAAGCAAGATTTAGTGATACATTTCCCATAAAGTTGAGGTGTTGTTTAGTGACCATTTATAATATAAATTTTGGAATTGGCTGGGCAAGTAGTGGAGTAGAATATGCACAAGCTTATCGCGCCAAATTATTAAGACAAATTAATCAATCAGCTAAATTTATTTTTTTAGATTTTATTTCATCTGAAAATATTCAAACATTAACCCACAATATTGGCTTTAAAGATGATGAGGTTATATGGTTATATCAATATTTTAGTGATATTAAGATAGCACCCACGACATATACGATTGACCAACTGATTCAAGATTTAGGTAATCCTGTTACTGCACGTATTCAAACAGGAAAAGTGTTACGTTTATATATTGGTAATAATCAATCTTATGTAAGTTGCTATTTAAAAGAGGAAGATAAAGAAGTTGTAGATCGTGCTGAGTTTGTTGTGAATGGAATGCTGATACGAAAAGATTATTATAGTTATGTTCGTACGTTTTCAGAGTATTATGCACCAAAGGATAATCGTGCCAAAGTGTATATGAGACAGTTTTATAATGAAGATGGTTCTGTGGTATATCGAGAGTATATTGATGGAAATTCGAGTATATATGTGTTTGATGATGCTAGATTATACAGTAAACAACAGTTTGTAGCTTATTTCATGCAACAGTTACATTTAACTTCGGATGATATAGTCATTATTGATCGTTCTACAAAAGTAGGGCAAGCTATTCTTGAAAATAAAGGTCCTAGTAAAGTAGGAATTGTAGTTCACGCTGAACATTATAGTGAAAATTCAACAGATGATACTCATATTTTATGGAATAATTTCTATGAATATGTATTTTCTAAAGCACCTTTTATTGATTTTTATATTACGGCCACAGATTTACAAAATAAAATCTTATCTGAGCAATTTAAAAAATACACATCATATCAACCACGAATACGCACGATTCCAGTAGGCAGTTTGCAACAGCTTAATTATCCTAAGGAACATCGTCAACCTTACTCGATGTTAACTGCCTCAAGACTGGCTAGTGAAAAACATGTAGACTGGATTGTTAAAGCAGCAATTAAAGCTAAAAAAGAAGTACCTAAATTAAGGTTTGATATATATGGGCATGGTGGCGAAAAATCAAATATTGAAAATATTATTAAAGAAAATCATGCAGAAGATTATATTCAATTAAAAGGACATGTCAACTTAGATGATATTTATATGAATTATGAATTATTTGTTTCTGCTTCTACAAGTGAAGGGTTTGGGCTTACTTTAATGGAAGCAGTAGGTTCTGGTCTTGGTATGATAGGTTTTGAAGTCAATTACGGCAATCCTACATTTATTGAAGAGGGTAAGAATGGATATCTCATTCCAATCGATAAAGACAATCAAAATATAGAAGATATTACTGATAGCATGGCAAAAAAAATCATTCAATATTTCAATAAAGGATTAACACGTCCTCATGACATGTCTTATAAAATTGCAAAACCTTATGAAACAACAAATATCACGCAAAAATGGCAAAATTTAATTAATGAGGTGCTACAATGATTAATTTATTTGAAACATTTAATGATGCATCACAAAAATTACAACAATCTCTGTATCTTGCAGATTATCGACATCCAACAATTGTGATGGATGACAATGGTTTTTTACCTGATGATGTCATATCACCTTATAAATTTTTTGCTAATTATAAACAATTTAAAGATGATACACCAACTTTTTTTAATGAGGTGAATATTCCTCCTTTATGGGAAATTGCGGGAAATCAAAATATTGCAGAAATTATTGATAATGGCAAAGTGAGAGGACGCATATTTTACCGTGAACATTTTAAAAATAGAATTGTAAATTTTGTTGAATGGTTTGATGAAAAAGATCGTTTACGTTCAGTCAATCATTACACTAAAGAGGGAGTCAAATTTGCACAAACGGTATATGATTTAGAAAAAGACCCCATCTTAAAAACATATGTGAATCGTGAAGGTAAAGAAGTCATATATGAAAACTTTGTTACCAAAGACATTGTGCTGGATTGGAAGGGTCAATCTTATTTCTTTGCATCCAAACATGACTTCATTATTTTCTTTTTGAATCAATTAGATATAGATATTTCTAAGATCATTATTAATTCTCTTGCAACCCCATTTTTTGTACTTTATTATTCTGATTTTATTAAACAGGCCGTACTATTTTGGCAAGAAAATAGTGAGAGTCATGTCCCAGGAAATATGAAACTCCTATTAGATAAAGAGCAATGTCAGACATCGGTTATTATTCCAGATAAACAAGAATATGAACGTATTATAAGCCATATCGAAGCAAATTATATAGATAATATTCAATCAGCGGGATATTTATATGATTATCAAAGGAATAATAAATATACAAAACGCATACTGAATTTAACAAATTCTGATGATATTCCATATATTGAAGAATTGATAAAATTACATCCAGAGTTTGAATTTCATATCGGCGCGATAACTGAAATGTCTTCTAAATTATTAAATTTAGAGCAGTATTCAAATGTAGTGCTTTATCCAACAGTTACGCCAAAAACAGTTGATCGTTTGTTTAAAAAATGTGACATTTATTTAGATGTTAATCATGGTGGCGAAATTTTAAATGCACTTGAAAGGGCTATGTTAAACAATCAACTGATACTTGGTTATAAAGAAACAATACATCGACCTTCTTTTGTGGCAGATGACAATATAATTTCAATGCAACACTATCATGACTTAAGTAATATCTTAAATATTATTGTGAAAAATAAAGAACAATTTAAAAAACGACTTAAACAACAAAAGTTACACAATAATCAAATTGATAAACGACAGTTTAAAAAGACTTTAAAACAAATATTAGATTCAATTTAAGTATTTAGAGTTTAGGGGTGATACATTGGAAACAGTATATCTAGCTGGAGGGTGTTTGTGGGGTGTACAAGCATTTATTAAAACATTGCCAGGCGTTATAGCTACTGAAGCAGGACGTGCGAATGGAACGACGCAGCGACTTGATGATGAATATGATGGCTATGTAGAATGCGTTAAAACAGTTTTTAATCCTGACATCACTTCAATTCATGATTTAATGCATTATTTATTTGAAATCATAGACCCATACAGTCTGAATAAGCAAGGCGTAGATAAAGGACCTAAATATCGTACAGGTGTTTATAGTGAAAATGAGAGCCATCTTAAAGAAGCACAACAATTCATTCAACAACGTTCAGATAGAGATAAAATCGTTGTAGAAGTACTTCCTTTAGAAAGTTATGTTAAAAGTGCAGATGAACATCAAGATAGATTAGATAAACATCCTGAAGACATCTCGTTATGTCATATCTCTAAAAGTATATTAAATAAATACAATTAAAAAGAATGGGACAGCATTCATATCGTATTCGTTGTCCCATGTGCGCTTTATTATTTCTTAGAAAATGTATCGATAAGACTAAGTGCAGCTAAACCTAATAGATCTAAAGCATGTTGTGCGCCAACCTTACCATGACCTGCCTCAAGGCGTTTATATACTGCAACGCTTAATACACTAAACGTGACAAGTGATCCTAAGCGAGAGATATTTTTATGCAAGACACTTGTGGCAAACAAACCCGATGCAATGAACTCAATCACACCTGCTAATTTCATTGCACGTTCCGATAATTTAAAATCTTGTGTAAATAGTTGTTTAGTATAAGGGTTACCGGTAAGTTTACGTTTTGAAGCGGCATACAAATCTTTAGCGAGTTTTAAATTGGTAGCATAACGTAATATCATTATCTAAACGCTCCTTTATATTATATTTTTTAGTTAAACTAAGTATAAAAGTCGCGTTAAAAAAAGTTAAATAAAAACGTTCAGCATAAATGTGTAATGCATTCACGCTGAACGTTTTTATTTATATAGTTATTGAATTAGTTTTTACCGAATGTATCAGCAAAACTTAAAGCAGCTAAGCCAAGTAAATCTAAAGCGTGTTGTGCGCCTTCTTTACCGTGACCAGCTTCAAAGTGTTTGTAAGCTGCAACGCCTAATACACCAAATGTTGCAATAGAACCTAAACGAGAAATATTTTTGTTTAAGAAACTTACAGCAAATAATGCAGCAGCAGTAGCTTCTACTGTGCCTGCTAATTTAACTGATTTTTCTGGTAAACCAAATACATTTTTAAATGTATCAATCATTTCTTTGCTACCTTGTAATTTTGGTTTTGATGAATCATATAATTCTTTTGCAAGTTTTAAATTTGCAGCATAACGTAATATCATTAATAAGTACCCCTTTTTTAGTTAAATTATTTTATTATAAAATAAGTATAATTTTTATAC
>OBVV01000750.1_pt1 | contig 11173 bp, 8 predicted proteins | sample 1476221 | NCBI WGS metagenome assembly OBVV01 (sample SAMEA2580029, study PRJEB22360) | human gut metagenome | biome: human gut; feature: human-associated habitat; material: faeces | place: Denmark | collected 2008/2010 | reverse complement strand
CTACCCACCACTCGCGACATGCATATTCATCTCGACAAAACCTTCTACGGCGGGCCGTGGCGCTCGCTCAATCGTCCGGCAGGCACCACTATCCAGGACATGATCAAACTCGAGCAGAAAATGCTGCCGGAGTTACAACCGTATACGCAGGAGCGGGCGGAAAAACTGATCGATCTATTGCAGTCGAAAGGCACCACCATTGCCCGCAGCCACTGCAATATCGAACCGGTTTCCGGCCTAAAAAATCTGCAAAATTTGCAGGCGGTGCTGGCGCGGCGTCAGGCGGGCTTCGAGTGTGAAATCGTCGCCTTCCCGCAGCACGGTTTGCTGCTGTCGAAATCGGAACCCTTAATGCGCGAAGCGATGCAGGCGGGTGCGCATTACGTCGGCGGGCTGGACCCGACCAGTGTTGATGGCGCGATGGAAAAATCCCTCGACACCATGTTTCAGATTGCGCTGGACTACGACAAAGGTGTCGATATTCACCTGCACGAAACCACTCCGTCGGGCGTGGCAGCCATCAATTATATGGTTGAAACGGTAGAGAAAACGCCGCAACTGAAAGGTAAGCTGACCATCAGCCACGCCTTTGCGCTGGCTACGCTCAACGAACAACAGGTCGATGCGCTGGCGAATCGGATGGCGGCGCAGCAAATTTCTATCGCCTCGACGGTGCCGATTGGCACGCTGCATATGCCGCTCAAACAGTTGCACGACAAAGGCGTAAAAGTGATGACTGGCACTGACAGCGTTATCGACCACTGGTCGCCTTATGGTCTGGGCGACATGCTGGAAAAAGCCAATCTCTACGCGCAGCTCTATATTCGTCCTAACGAACAGAACCTCTCCCGTTCGCTGTTTCTAGCCACTGGCGGTGTATTGCCGCTGAATGAAAAAGGCGAGCGTGTATGGCCAAAAGCGCAGGATGATGCCAGCTTTGTGCTGGTGGACGCCTCCTGTTCCGCCGAGGCGGTGGCGCGTATCTCGCCGAGAACCGCAACGTTCCATAAAGGGCAACTGGTGTGGGGGAGTGTGGCAGGTTGATGCGCATTTGAAACGCCTGCAACGGTGAATTGTAAGAGATTTAAGCCCCAGGGAGTGGGGCGGGAATGGTTTGCTAATGAATGATCCTGAACTTTATAATCTCGCGGCATAATTTCCAGGGGATTATTTGAGAGAAATACACAAAAGTGAGTTTTAACAAAGGTATTTATCAGGCCATAAATGTGACCTGCTTCGGATAAAAAAGATTCAGTATCGAAAAACCAATGATACTCTTGCTGATGGTTACCAACAGTAATTAAGATGTGATTTGTTTTTCCGTAATCGCAAAAATATTGCCATGACCATAAAAGAAAAATTCTCACAAAAATATCCCCATGCTTCCTTTTGTACTTTTGGCGATTCAGCAGCGTTGGCCGATCACCTCGCAACGTTGATTGCGACTGGTGTTAAAACAGCTTCCTGTGGTTCGCTGGCGGGATGTATTGAAGACAACGCATTTCCGATGATTGGTGAGTATAAGATTGTAGAAAATAGCCGTGGTGAGCCTGTATGTGTTATCAGAGTGATTGGCCTGCATTTACTGCGCTTTTCTGATGTCACCGTGGAGCTTGCCCGTAAGGAAGGTGAAGGTGACCTCAGTCTTGAATATTGGCGTAATGAACACCGTCGTTTTTTCCAGGCAGAAGGAAGCTATTCACCAGAAATGGACGTTATATTTGAAGAATATGCCCTTATTGACGTTGTGTAGATAACTATTTATCTACGCGAAATAAACTCACACACATAAAATATCGCTAATTTTGTTTATTTTGCTATTTTTTACGTGATGAATGTCACACTTATTGTTGCTGCCCGTTTTGTCCATATTTATAACCATATTTTTAATAGCTGCCTGAAATAGGGCTGTTTATTCTGCATAAAAATATTCGAAAATTCTTATTCTCTCCAGCGCGCTAATTTGGGCGAACACTTCCTGACTACCCTGCAATGAGGCTGAAATGATGAATAAACGTTTTGTTATCAATATGGTGTCTTCGCTGTTATTAGGCGCTGCGCTAATTTCTGCGCCGCTCCAGGCAGCGGAAAAAGTCGTGGTGAATATTTCTAAAGTCGATGGTATGCCGTGGTTTAATCGCATGGGCGAAGGTGTGGTTGAGGCGGGTAAAGCCTTTGGTGTTAATGCCTCACAGGTGGGGCCTTCAAGTACTGATGCTCCGCAACAAGTTAAAATTATTGAGGATTTAATCGCCCGTAAGGTTAATGCAATTACTATCGTGCCAAACGATGCCAACGTGCTGGAACCGGTATTCAAAAAAGCGCGAGATGCCGGAATTGTGGTTCTGACCAACGAATCCCCCGGTCAGCCAAGTGCTAACTGGGATATTGAAATCATTGATAACGAAAAATTTGCCGCTGAATATGTTGAGCATATGGCGAAACGCATGGAAGGCAAGGGCGGCTATGTGATTTACGTGGGTAGTTTGACCGTGCCGCAGCATAACTTATGGGCTGACTTGCTGGTGAAATACCAGAAAGAGCATTACCCGGATATGCATGAAGTTACCCGCCGCATGCCGGTTGCCGAGAGTGTGGATGACTCACGTCGTACCACACTGGACCTGATGAAAACCTATCCTGACTTGAAAGCGGTTGTCTCCTTTGGTTCAAACGGTCCGATTGGCGCGGGACGTGCGGTGAAAGAGAAACGGGCGAAAAATAAAGTCGCAGTCTATGGCATGATGATCCCTTCACAGGCGGCATCACTGATTAAAAGTGGTGATATCACCGAAGGGATTACTTACGATCCGGCCTCTGCAGGTTACGCACTCGCAGCCGTCGCCAGCACGTTGCTGAAGGGTGAAGAGATCAAACCTGGATTAGAAATGCAGAATCTGGGTAAGGCCGACGTAGATATGGATAAGCGAATTATCCGTTTCCATAAGGTATTACTGGTCAACAAAGACAATATCGACTCACTTTATTAATCCATTTCTTCGGGGCGAAAGCCCCGATTCTTATTGCCAGGGGATGTTATGGAAACTTTCCTTTCCCTTCGTCATATCAACAAAACGTTTCATGCCACGCGAGCGCTGCGCGATGTTTCTCTCGACTTTATGTCGGGTGAAGTGCACTGCCTTGCCGGGCAAAACGGCTGTGGTAAATCGACGTTGATTAAAATTATGTCCGGTGTTTATCGCCCGGATGAGGGAGCGGAAATTACGCTTGGTGGGAAAAACTGGTCAAAGCTGACACCCGCCGCTTCGGTGGCGCAGGGGATTCAGGTGATTTATCAGGACCTCTCTTTATTTCCTAACCTGAGTGTCTGGGAGAATATCGCCGTGAATCACTATCACCACGGTCTGTTTGTTAACCGCCGTCGTCTGCGTGAGGTGGCGCAGGCGGCAATGACCAGTATTAACGTCACATTGCCACTGGATACACTCGTTTCTGAGCTTTCAATTGCCCGCTGTCAGCTGGTAGCAATTTGCCGTGCACTGGCGCAGGACGCACGGTTGATCGTGATGGATGAACCAACCGCTTCGCTGACCCATCAGGAAGTGCAAGGGTTATTACAGGTGGTGCATCAATTGCGGGAACGCGGGATCTGCGTGGTCTTCGTCAGTCATCGTCTGGAAGAAGTGATGGAAGTTTCCGACCGTATTTCAGTGCTGAAAGATGGTGAGCTGGTCGGGACTTTTCCGGCTGCAGAGATGACCACAAAACAACTCGGTTTCCTGATGACCGGCCAGGAGTTCGAATATCAGGTGCGAGAGTTGTGGCAGGGAAAATCCAGCACCCCGGTGCTTGAGGTGCGTAATTTAAGTCGTCATGGGGAATATCTAAATATTAACTTGCGGGTGGAAGCGGGCGAAGTGGTATCGATTGTTGGCCTGCTTGGTGCGGGGCGCACGGAATTATGTCTGAGTCTGTTTGGTATGACCCGACCGGATGCTGGCGAGATCCTCATCAACGGCCAGCCGGTTACACTGCATAGTAACCAGGACGCTATCCGCCACGGTATTGGTTATGTTTCGGAAGATCGCATGTCGCGCGGTTTGGTGATGGCGCAATCTATTGAAGACAACATCATTAGCACTGTTTTTCACAAGGTAAAAGATCGCTTCGGCTTTCTGAGTGAAACTAAAGTTCGTGACCTGGTGGACAGGCTAATCAAGGCATTGACCATCAAAGTCTCTGATCCTCATCTTCCGGTGAATACGCTTTCTGGTGGTAACGCGCAGCGAGTATCGATCGCCAAATGGCTGGCGATTGGGCCACGACTGTTGATTCTCGATAGCCCGACAGTCGGTGTTGATATCGCCAACAAAGCAGGAATATACGGCATTATCAGCGATCTGGCGGCTCATGGCATTGCGGTATTGATGATCTGCGATGAAATTGAAGAAGCGTGGTATCAAAGCCACCGGATTTTGGTAATGCAAAAAGGTCAGATCACCCATAGCTTCCTGCCTGACAGCAGTTCTCAGGCCAGGATTGCGGAGGTGGTAAATGGCTGAACTGAAAAAACGCCATGAATTCTGGCTGGCATTACTGATTGTGGTGCTGTTTGTTGGCCTTGCCTGGCGCAGCGACGAGTTTCTGACATTCGGTAATTTGTACGATCTCGCCAATAACTATGCCATGTTGACTATTCTCGCCTGTGGTTTGTTTGTGGTGTTGATTTCCGGTGGAATTGATATTTCGTTTCCAGCAATGACCATCATTGCGCAATACGGCATGGTGCTGTTGCTGCAAAAAATTGGTGGCAACTTCGCTGTCGCGTTTGCACTGGCGGGCTGCATCGGCATTTTACTTGGCTTAATTAACGCCTTACTGGTTAATCGCCTACGGGTGCCTTCTATCATCATCACTATCTCGACGCTGAATATTTTCTATGGCCTGCTGTTATGGTTGAGTAAAGGTGTGTGGCTGTACGACTTTCCGCCGTGGTTTGAGCAGGGGGTTATGTTGTTCAAGTACACCGATGCTGATGGCTATGACTATGGCCTTGGTCTGCCGCTGATCGCCATGATTACGGTGGTGCTGCTAACAGCGTTTATCATGAATTTCACCAGTGTAGGGCGCAAAATTTATGCCCTTGGCGGGAACCGCGAATCAGCCAGTCGCATCGGCTTTAGCGTGCTGAAACTGCAACTTTTCGTCTACGGCTATATGGGATTGATGTCTGGCGCTGCGGGTGTAGTGCAGTCGTGGACGGTGATGACTGTCGCCCCCGATTCTCTTCTGGGTTATGAGCTGACAGTACTGGCTGCGGTGGTGCTTGGCGGCACTAGTTTGCTCGGCGGGCGCGGCACGTTAACCGGTACTTTGCTCGGCGTGGTGTTGTTGGCAGTGATGCAAAACGGGCTAAATTTATTGGGAGTCTCGTCTTACTGGCAAACATTGATCACCGGCATCATCATCGTTGCCAGCATTAGTGCCACGGCGTGGAGTCAGCATCAGAACCGGAGTCTGCTATGAAAAAATCGTGGCGTAATAACGTTGAGTTTTACTTGATCGGCCTGCTGGTGCTAACTGTTGCCGCGTTCAGCATTACTATGCCGGAGATTTTCTGGTCGATAAGTAATTTCCAGTCCGTCGCTTCGCAAATGCCCGTGCTGGGCATTCTGGCGTTGGCTATGGCGGTGACCATGCTTTGCGGTGGCATTAACTTGTCAATTATAGCCACTGCTAACGCCTGTTCACTGGTGATGGCGTGGGTGGCGACTCAGTATCCACCGGGTATTGCTACGGTTGTCGCTACGTTACTGGCGGGCGCTGGCGCGGCGGTGATAATCGGTTTATGTAACGGCGTATTGATTGCTGGTATTCGAGTGTCGCCAATTCTTGCAACGCTTGGGATGATGACGTTGCTCAAAGGGATAAATATTCTGGTGACAGGTGGTAGCGCCATTGCCAATTATCCCTCATGGGTGCTGTGGTTGAATCATGCGCAATGGTTCGGTATTCCGCTACCGATGTGGTTGTTTGCCGCAGTGGCACTGGGGCTGTGGATATTGCTGGAGAAAACGCCGCTCGGTAAAGCCATTTACCTGATTGGGTCTAACGAACGAGCAACACTTTACTCCGGCATTAACACTCGTCGGGTGCTGATTTGGGTTTATGTCATTTCCGCCTTGCTTTGTGCGGTAGCGGCATTTTTGATGATGTCGAAACTCAACTCGGCTAAGGCCTCTTATGGCGAATCGTACTTGCTGGTGTCAATCCTCGCGGCAGTACTCGGCGGGGTTAATCCGGACGGCGGCAGCGGGCGGATAATTGGTATGGTGCTGGCGCTGTTTCTTCTGCAAATTATTGAAAGCGGCTTCAATATTCTCGGTATAAGCCCCTACCTGACGATGGCCTTATGGGGAACGTTGCTGCTCTGTTTCATTCAGGTTCGCGGCATGTTGGGGCTGGATCGGGTGGTTTAAATATTGGCTATATTCAATGGACGCGTTTTGCCGCGATGACATATCAGGCATCGCCAAATACACATAGCTAATCAGGAGTAAACACAATGAAGATCAAAGCTGTTGGTGCATATTCCGCTAAACAACCACTTGAACCGATGGATATCACACGGCGTGAACCGGGACCGAATGATGTCAAAATCGAAATCGCTTACTGTGGCGTCTGCCATTCCGATCTCCACCAGGTCCGTTCCGAGTGGGCGGGGACGGTTTACCCCTGCGTACCGGGTCATGAAATTGTGGGGCGTGTGGTAGCCGTTGGTGATCAGGTAGAAAAACATGCGCCGGGCGATCTGGTCGGTGTCGGCTGCATTGTCGACAGTTGTAAACATTGCGAAGAGTGTGAAGACGGGCTGGAAAACTACTGTGATCACATGACCGGCACCTATAACTCGCCGACGCCGGACGAACCGGGCCATACTCTGGGCGGCTACTCACAACAGATCGTCGTTCATGAGCGATATGTTCTGCGTATTCGTCACCCGCAAGAGCAGCTGGCGGCGGTGGCTCCTTTGTTGTGTGCAGGGATCACCACGTATTCGCCGCTACGTCACTGGCAGGCCGGGCCGGGTAAAAAAGTGGGCGTGGTCGGCATCGGCGGTCTGGGACATATGGGGATCAAGCTGGCCCACGCGATGGGGGCGCATGTGGTGGCATTTACCACTTCTGAGGCAAAACGCGAAGCGGCAAAAGCCCTGGGGGCCGATGAAGTTGTTAACTCACGCAATGCCGATGAGATGGCGGCTCATCTGAAGAGTTTCGATTTCATTTTGAATACAGTAGCTGCGCCACATAATCTCGACGATTTTACCACCTTGCTGAAGCGTGATGGCACCATGACGCTGGTTGGTGCGCCTGCGACACCGCATAAATCGCCGGAAGTTTTCAACCTGATCATGAAACGCCGTGCGATAGCCGGTTCTATGATTGGCGGCATTCCAGAAACTCAGGAGATGCTCGATTTTTGCGCCGAACATGGCATCGTGGCTGATATAGAGATGATTCGGGCCGATCAAATTAATGAAGCCTATGAGCGAATGCTGCGTGGTGATGTGAAATATCGTTTTGTTATCGATAATCGCACACTAACAGACTGAAAAAATTAATAAATACGCTGTGGTTTAACATATTAACTTCGCTCTCCACTTAACTTTTTAGTTAAGGAGAGCGAAATAATATCAAAGTAGCAGTAAAACCTATAACGTAAATTCAAATTGTTAAATTAACTCCCTCCAGTACACAATACTTCACACGTTAGTTATGAGCGATTTCTGATAGTGCCTGGTTTAATCAGAGCTTTATTATCTGCGACGTTTATTTTTATTTAAGAGAGATCGCGATGATATCATTAAAAGCTCCGCACAATAATTTGATGCCATATACGCAACAAAGCATACTTAATACGGTTAAAAACAATCAGTTACCAGAGGATATCAAAAGCTCCCTGGTTTCCTGTGTCGATATATTCAAGGTTTTGATTAAACAATATTATGATTATCCTTATGATTGTCGTGATGATTTAGTCGATGACGACAAACTCATTCATCTCATGGCTGCCGTACGAGACTGTGAGTGGTCAGACGATAACGCACTCACCATAAATGTGCAGTTTAATGATTTCCCAGGATTTTATGACTGGATGGATTACCCTGATCACCCGGTTAAGTTTGTTTTTCGCATACTTGAAAATCAAAAAGGGACAGTTTGGGTATATGACCAGGATGATGCGTTTCTTGATATTAAAGCAAATGTGCAGGCTGGACGCTTTACCGGGCTTAAGAAATTAGTGCAGTTTATCGATTCAGTGCGAACAGATTGCAAATGTATTCTTCTTGAACACCATATGCCTTTGCTGAGAATTTTCCCTAAAGGGAAAGAGTGTATGCGTGTGGAAAAATGGCTTCGCGAAATGTCGTCTATTCCGGAGACAGACGCGCCCATTAAGCAGGCGCTTGCGCATGGATTATTATTACACTTAAAAAATATCCACCCTGTTTTTCCTGAATCACTGGTGATGTTATTGCTCTCTGTTCTGGACGTAAAAACATACAGAGATGACGCACGATTAAATGAATGGATATCGAATAGAGTGCAGGAATTAGGTGACAGATATTATCCTGTAAATAAGCACGTTAAAATCCGCTACACTCTTTAGTTCAGAAAGGGTTCCACCTGCAAGTTGTTATTCCACCAGAGAGTGAATCGCAAAGCAGGTAATCATTTCATCTGTATATCCGTATGCCAAATGGCATTCCACCGCCTTTTCGCCGATATTTTGTTGTGATCGGCGACACTTCGCTTAAAAAAGCACCAGCAGTGGTTTCGCAGCCATGCGGTGTATAAAAAATGATCTCATGCAGATGTTTTGTGAATGTGTGGGTTGACATTCATATGAAAAAAATCATAATTCCATCATGTTTGTGTGGGGTCTTTTCTGTATCTTACGCATCGCACTCAAGCCTGACAGAAAATATGCTGTAAGGCTCATATCAAAAACCGCCATTAGCTCATCAGGAAGAGCAGACGACAACCAGGATTGTTGTATGGTACGGGGTTCGAGGCCTCGATGGCGGTCCAACTTTTCAAAACTCTTCTGAATCAGATCCCCTTATTATCGTCCCTGCAAAGTGGAACATTGCCATTGTTTGGCTATTCAGGACGGGTCAGACCAATGAAAAAAGCCCACACAGGGGAGAGTGGGCTGAAATGGGAAGCTAAAGACTCAAATAAACTTATCGGAAATAAGGACCACGCATTACGGGGGCTATCATCGCCGATGGCCGGGATTCGGCAAATCAGGTTGATTACGTAGAGAGTAAATTATCTGCTCACCGCTGCGTCACCCCTTCGTAAATCAGGCGTAGCGCGAATACACCAATAATTGCACCAATAACCCGACTGGCAACGCGTTGCATACGCCCATAAGCACGACGCACAGCGGGCAAAGAAAACGCCTGACTAAGAAAAACTCGCCAGATAATTGATGCGAGCACAATCCCCGCCCAGGCCATTAAACGTGCCCATGTTGGTGTTTCGGCATTTAATGTTACTGAGAAAATACTGATAAAAAATAAAACGGTTTGCGGGTTAGAGAGATCGGTAATTAATCCGCGGCGAAAAAAGACATACCAGGGGGCGCTAATCGGTTGTTGTAGTGTGCTCATTTGCGGTGTTGACTGGCGGCGCATGCTGCACCACGCAAACCATAAGAGATAAGCGCCGCCGACGATTCTGATAAGCGAAAAAATCTCCTCACACTGCGTAATTAGCGTTGCAAGACCAAACAAACCCAACCCGGAATAAAATGCATCGCCCAGCGCCACGCCCAGCCCGGTCAGCACCCCTGCGCGTCGACCGGAAGCCAGGCTGGTTTGTACTACCACAAAGAGATTGGCTCCCGGATTAAAAAAAGTAATCACGAACAGTCCTACGGTCAGGTAAACGGCGTGCAAAGGATCCATCGTGATTTCATCCATAAATAAGTGAAGTAACTTAATAATATTTCTACCAAAAATAATCGGGTGCGAGAGAGATCACAAAGTGTCTTATTTCCGGTTACTGGCGTTTATGCCCTGACTGAACTAATTATTAATCAACCCAATAATGTGGGTGGGTGATAGTGTGATAACAACTCTGGAGCCGTAATATGAAAATAATCTCTAAAATGTTAGTCGGTGCGTTAGCGTTAGCCGTTACCAATGTCTATGCCGCTGAATTGATGACCAAAGCGGAATTTGAAAAAGTTGAATCGCAGTATGAAAAAATAGGTGATATTTCAACCAGTAATGAAATGTCGACCGCAGATGCGAAAGAGGATTTGATCAAAAAAGCGGATGAAAAAGGGGCTGATGTGTTGGTACTGACCTCTGGTCAAACTGACAATAAGATCCACGGCACGGCAAATATTTATAAGAAGAAGTAATTCTGAAACCTATGTAAACATCCCCGATGCGTAAATTTATCGGTGATCATCATCTATTGAAATTTATGCCGGATAAAGCGTTCGCGCTGCATTCGGCAGTTCAGTTTTTCAGCCGCCGCCAGAACGTCGTCCGGCTTATGCCTAAATAATTCGCCGCTGCTGTTTTATCGCCTTTAAATTTCTCCAGTGCCTGTTGTGGTGTCAGTAAGCGTGGAGCGGGAATTTTCGCCGACTCGCGCGCCAGCTCCGGCAGTAGCAGTTGCATAAACTGCGGCGTTAAATCCGGCGTCGGTTCCACACTTAAAAACAGCGCCAGTCGTTCCATCATATTGCGCAGTTCACGAATATTGCCTGGCCAGTCGTAGTGCACCAGCACGGTTTCGCTTGCCTGTAATCCCTGGCGTAATGCGGCAGAAAACGGGGCGGAGAGCGCCGCCAGAGACACTTTCAAAAAGCTTTCCGCCAGCGGAAGAATATCCGCCACCCGCTCGCGCAGTGGTGGCAATTGCAGACGCAAAATACTCAGCCGATAAAACAGATCACGGCGAAACTGCCCTTGCCGCATATCTTCTTCCAGATTGCAGTGAGTGGCGCTAATGACCCGCACATCCACCGGAACAGGCTGATGCCCGCCGACGCGAGTAACCTCTTTTTCTTCCAGCACCCGTAACAGGCGAGTCTGCAAAGGTAGCGGCATTTCGCCAATCTCATCCAGAAACAGCGTACCGCCGTGGGCAATTTCGAACAGCCCGGCGCGACCTCCGCGTCGCGA
>OBVV01000741.1_pt1 | contig 11263 bp, 8 predicted proteins | sample 1476221 | NCBI WGS metagenome assembly OBVV01 (sample SAMEA2580029, study PRJEB22360) | human gut metagenome | biome: human gut; feature: human-associated habitat; material: faeces | place: Denmark | collected 2008/2010 | reverse complement strand
TCCGGAACGGTGAAAATTCCTGCCGGATGGGACGAAAAATATTCTGGAAGGATGGTCTTCTTTATCGGATGACACGAAAAAAAATCCGGAAATACTCCCCGAGGAAGGGAAAAAATGTTCGTTCGGACGGAAAATTCATTCCGGAAAATGTGGATTTTTCCTTTGAAAAGCCCCGGGAAAAATACGAAAATGATGAAAACGGGAAGAAAAATTTCTTTCCCTGCACGGGAAAAAACATGAAAATTATCCCGATGGCAAGGAAAAACATGTCTGAAACTAGGTAATGGAAAGCGAAAAAAGCGGATTTTTCTTTTGAAAAAATTCAGGAGAAGCATAAAAAATACGGGAATGAGATGAAAAATTTCTCAGTTCCGCTCGGGAAAAGGCAAGAAAAATTATTCCGACGAAGCGAAAAAATCTCAGAAAACGGATGATCCGGATGGAAAAAGCAGCAGATTTTTCGTAGGCGGAAGGAAAAATACAGAAATGCACGGGAAAAGAAGCAGAAAAATTTATCGAATCATCCGAAAAAAGCATGAAAGATATACGGCCGATAGGAATAAATTCTGTCATTGACGGACGGTCGGATTTAAAAAAAAACGGATTTTTCCACCGGAAAAGTCAAGAGAAAAAAGCAAAAAAATCCGCAATCCGCATAAAAAGATCCCGAAAATGCTGAAAAAACATGCCGGAATTTTCTCCGGTTTTTGTACAAAAAATATCTTGTTTTGTACAAATTCCGAAAAGTTTTGTACAAAAACATGAAACAACAGCGGGAGAAACCGAAGGAAATACGAAAGAAATTTTTCCGAGACACCGCGTAATAGTACGGTTCGAAACAGAAAAATGATGAAATATTATGCGAAAAAGAGAAAAATCCCCCTCCTCTGCCGGGAACTATTACGAAATCCGAGCAAAGGAGCAAAAACAAGCACACCTCACCTAGACCGTGAAGGGCTGGTTCCACCATTTCAGGCACCTTTTAAAGAAAAAACACCTGTTTTTGCCCTCCACGCCCTTCACACAATCATTTATCTATCACTAAAAAATTACCAGTCTTGTTACCTATGACAAGATTGCTATACATTAGTGAAGGCTGTGAAGAGTTAAAAAGAGTAATTTTTTATATTATTATCCAATACAACTTATGATGATGTTCTTTCTGTAATTAAATATTTCAGAAAATCACAAATTTTAGTCAGAGGATAAATTTTAGTCAGAGGATAAAAGTTATATTCCTCATTTATTATACATATCCCAATAGAAAGCGATAATTCTATAATTTAAAAATATAAAGAATAAACTATCAACAATCATCTTTACACTTAAAATTAAAAATTTATATTTTTGCAATGACCAGCAAACTTTTTAAAGGACACAACACTTAAAGACACATGAAAAACATAAGATTTATTTATTTTTTAGTTTCAGTATGTTGTTCACTTCTAAACATAAGTGCACAACCTCCTCATACTTTTACGCAATATAAAACATCAGACGGGCTATACCAAAAAACGATCATGCACATTTTACAAGACAACAAGGGTTTTATTTGGTTTGCTACATGGGATGGCATCTACAAATTTGACGGTTATCATTTCAAAAATTATAAAAATAAAAAAGGTAATAACAGTGGATTTAATAATAGCCGAATAGATTATTTAGTAGAAGGAGAAAACTCTTATCTTTGGATGATCAGTTATGATTTACAAGTATATCGCTTTGATATGGAAAATGAAACCTTTTTATCACTTCCATACTCTAATTATCAAGCCAAGTCAATTCATCCATTACACTATGGACGTACATGGATTATAACCAATGCAGGCGATCTTATTGAAACTTATAACTCTACTGACAGAAAAACATTATTTACTCACAATTTTTTCGAGAAAAATCATTTATCTAAAAACAAAGTGTATAATTTACTATGATGAAAACAATGTATGGATTCTTTCACAAGCGGGTATCTATAAAGTTATATTTAACAATACGTCTCTATATAAAATTCATTATTACAAATTACCCAACTCTGTTTATGATGTGATAGAAACAGATTCTGATATTTATTTTTCTGGAAGCAAAGGAAGTATTTGGCAATATAATAAAAAGAGGAAGCAATTTACATTATTTCATGCTGCCACAAGAAGTGATATCAACATTATACGCAGTATTGGTCCAAACAAATTATTTCTCGGAACAAAAGATAACGGAATACTTATTTACGACATTCCACAAGGAACGTCTGCACACTTTACGACTCAAACAAATAAAGAACTTAAAAATAATTATGTAAAAGATGTTTTTATAGACAGTCAAAATGAAGCCTGGATACGTTTAGAAAATACATTAGGAGTAACTCATCTATCCTTCAATCCAGCTCCACAATTAAAACATTTTACTCTCAAAGATAGACATAATAAGCAAATAGTCAACTCTCGGCCTGAAATGTACGTATGTGAAGACATAAACCATAATATATGGATACATCCTTCAGGAGGAGGGTTAGGATATTATGAAAGGAAAACTAACACTCTAAAACCTTTCTTCAATACAGAACGTCAATCAGGATGGGATTCGGAGAACAAAGTTACAGCAATATTCTCTGATAAACAAGGTAATCTTTGGTTTGGTTCTTATAATAATGGATTAGAAAAAGTTACATTTAATACCAATCCATTTCATTTATACCAAAATCTTTCATCAGATAACGAATCACTTGAAAATTATACACGTGCAAATTTCCAAGATTCTCAAGGGAATATATGGATGGGTATAAAGGACCAGACAATACGTATATATGATAAGAACTTACATTTTAAAGGATTTCTTACCCAAAATGGTTCTATATCTCTTTATAAAAAAGATAAAATTGGAACAGCATATTGCTTTACTGAAGACCATAAAGGACGCATTTGGATAGGAACAAAAGGAAATGGAATAATTATAGCAACTCCTCTACAAAAATATAAATATACACTAACTCATTACATGCATCGAACGGATGATATGTATAGCCTGAGTGACAATAATATAACGTGAGTTCGACGAATTGTAAGTGTTTGTAAATTTGGTGATTAGCGAAAATTGTTGTAACTTTATAGTGCTGAATTACAAAGAATTACAAACAATAATCGCTATGATCACCGAAAGCAAAGTTATAGAATTATTTTGTATGGCAGATGATTTTTGCAAGTTTTTTGATGCAATGATGTCAAAATATACGCTAAAACCTGTCATGAAACGCTCATATCACCGTGCCTCAACAATGTCAAAGGCAGAAATCATGCTCATAATGATACTTTTCCATGACTCGGGCTACCGTTGTCTGAAACATTTCTATGTGGAAAAGGTCTGCCGTCATATGCGCCATCTCTTTCCAAAAGTCGTCTCCTATAACCGTTTTGTAGAATTGGAAAAAGAAGTGGCCATCCCATTGGCCCTGTTCATCAAGAAGGTGCTTTTAGGCAAATGCACAGGTATCAGCTTCGTTGACTCCACTCCTTTACGGGTATGCAGGAACCAGAGAATCCATATCCATAAGACGTTCAAAGGAATAGCACAAAGAGGTAAATGTTCCATGGGCTGGTTCTTCGGCTTCAAGTTACATCTCATATGCAACGAACGCGGAGAGTTCCTGAATCTCATGATTACTCCGGGTGATGTGGATGACCGTAAACCCCTTGAATACAAAGCCTTTGTGGAATTTATCTATGGAAAGCTTGTCGGCGATAAGGGATACATCGGCAGGAATCTTTTTGAGAGACTGTTCGTGGACGGCATACAACTTATAACCAGGTTGAAAAGCAATATGAAAGGAGCATCGATGTCACTCTCAGACAAACTGCTACTCAGAAAACGGGCCATTATTGAGACTGTCAATGACGAACTTAAGAATATAGCACAGGTGGAACATTCAAGACACAGGAGCTTTGATAATTTTATCGTAAACCTGTTGGGTGCAATTGCTGCATATTGTTGCTTTCCGAAGAAGCCGTGTATCAATGTTACAAGAACTCTTGACACACAGCTCGCTTTGTTTTGAATTCGTCGAACTCACGTTAATATATATAGTATGTGTGAGGACAAATACAAACGCATGTGGATAGCAACTTTTGGAGGAGGGGTGAATTATGTAAATCTAAATATAGATAACAATACATTCTATCATTCGGCTAACTCTTTAAAAAACTATCCAATAAATCTCTGTAATCGTGCGCGATACGTTACAACAGATACTATAGGCAATATATGGATAGGCACAACTAATGGACTATTAATAACAAATGTAACTTCTACTCATGCAGAAGATATAACCTTCAGTCATTATACATACGATGATACAAATAAAAATAGTCTTAGTAATGATAACATACACCAAATATTATTTAGCAAGATAAATGGAAATATTTATCTTGCTACTTTTGGAGGAGGTTTGAATAAAGTTTTAAAAGGGAAAAACGGAAACCTACTTTTTCAAGCTTATACCACTAAAAATCATTTGCCTGCCAATGTTATTTTATCTATAGTAGAAGACACCAAAGGCAACTTGTGGTTAGCTACAGAAGAAGAACTATGAAAATTTAACCCTTTTACTAAAGAAGTAATAACTTATTCATCATGGGATCTTCCCACGCATTTTAAGTTTAATGAAGGAGAAGCACTACATACCCAAAGCGGCTACTTATTATTCAACACTTTTAAAGGCGCACTCTACTTTCATCCCGATTCTATTCAAAACAGTAAATACATTCCTCCTATTGTGTTTACACAATTGCAATCAGGTGAAAAAATCATAACACCATCTGATAGTAGCCTGATTCATAAAAATATAGATGACGTATCTCAAATAACATTACCGCATTATCAGAATACATTCAACATCCAGTTTGCTGCACTTGATATGAAAAATCATGATAACCTGTTTTACGCCTACAAATTAGAAGGATTCGAAACGAACTGGAATTATATAGGAAAAGAACGTTCTGCAAATTATACCAATCTTCCTAAAGGTCATTATATTCTGAAAGTACGTTCTACAAACAGTGATGGAATATGGGTAGATAATGTACGAAACTTAAACATTACTATTTTACCTTCATTTTGGGAAACACCATTGGCTTATCTATTGTATGCACTGACTATCTTAGCAATAATATTTATTACTTCCTACATTTTATTTGTCATTTACCGACTAAAACACAAAGTTTCCATGGAACAAGAGATATCAGATATAAAACTACGTTTTTTTACAAATATTTCTCATGAACTCCGTACCCCTCTTACTCTCATAACGGGCCCGGTAGAACAATTATTAAATAATAATAGAGGGAAAAGTACGTGAACAACTATTCATCATAGAACGGAATGCTAATCGAATGCTTCGCTTAGTAAACCAAATTCTTGACTTCAGAAAAATACAAAATAAAAAAATGAAAATGCACGTACAGCAAATCGATCTTCTTCCCTTTGTACGTCAAATCATAGAAAATTTCAATTATCTAGCAAACGAACAACATATTAATTTATCCTTTAAAGCTCCTGAATACCCAGTCATCTTATGGGCCGATACCGACAAATTAGAAAAAATAATTTTCAACTTAATATCAAATGCTTTTAAATACACCCCCAAAGGAAAAAATATAACAATAGAAATTACAGAAAATGAAAAAATCATATCTATAAGTATTATAGATCAAGGTGTTGGTATGACTAAAAACCAATTAAAACGTTTATTTGTCCGTTTTGAAAACTTCTCCGATCAGCATATACATACTCAAGAGAGTACAGGAATAGGGTTGTCATTAACCAAAGAACTTGTAGAAATGCATCATGGAACCATTACTGTAGAAAGTCAACCTAACGAAGGAAGTTGTTTCACTGTCACTTTACAAAAAGGTAATAGTCATTTTGACTCTAATACTGAATTCATCGTATCTGAAGATATTGTGAATAAAACGATAAACTCAACGCATAATGATACTGCCATAACAATTTCCGATAAGCCAGAACAGAAAATAGAAGATAACAAGAACTTAATCTTACTAGTAGAAGATAATAACGAACTCCGTAGTTTTCTTAAAACAATATTAACAGAATCTTATAATATAGTAGAAGCTGATAATGGAGAAACTGGTATAAGAATTGCTTGTGAACAACTACCAGACATTATCATTAGTGATATTATGATGCCTCACAAAAATGGAATAGAGTTATTAAATGAGCTAAAGAATAATGAGTCAACCAGTCATATTCCTATTATATTGCTAAGTGCCAAATCATCTATTGAAAGTAAAATAGAGGGTATGCAGTATGGCGCAGATGATTATATTACTAAACCTTTTAGCGCTACATACTTAAAAGCCAGAATACAAAATATAGTAGAACAACGTAAACGTTTACAACATATCTATTGTCAAACATTGTTTCCTTCAAAGGCAGAAAAAAAATCTGTCGAAAAAGAAAATATACCTATACTATCCGCATCGGATCAAAAATTTATGGATAAACTTGTCCAAATAATAACAGAAAATATGGACAATTGTGATTTTTCTGTAGATAACATGGCTTTAGCTGTAGATATGAGTCGTTCTAATTTTTTCAGAAAATTGAAAAGTATAACAGGACAATCTCCTATTGACTTCTTAAAACAAATGAAAATGAAGCGAGCTGTACAATTAATAGAAAGTAAAGAGTACAATATTTCAGAAATAGCTTATATGACAGGATTCAATGATGCGCATTATTTTAGCAAATGTTTTAAACAAGCTTATGGAATATCTCCTACCGAATACAAAAATAGCATTGATAAGTAATATTTATTATAGCCTCATTTATATAAGGAAATACAACTTGCAATGATCAAGTTGGTATTTCCTTATAGCAGATTATTTTTCAGTCTCTACAGTATGATAAGAACTCCATTCTTTTAAATCTGGAAAAACAATATCAATCTTTATACGGTCAGCTTCATTGTGAGTCAAAACTCGTGCCCAAGATACACGTCTAGAAATATCAGCTCCTGTACCTTTGTTATTATATTCAAAATAACGAGCAGTCTGTTCATTCTTAGGATTTCCCCAATTATGCCAACCTTCAGGACGAATATGTTTTCCCATATAACAGTTCATAAATAAAGCATAAGCAGCTTCACGCCATGGACGCCCTAAATAAACGTTTAAATTATCGTCTCCTGTCAATTTACATCTATTAAAAATATATCCAAATGGATGTGAAGCTGGAGTGGAGGCTGCTGTAATATAAGAATCAGCTTTACTGTGTATAATGCAATTTTCAAACCAACAAGTAGCAGGACCAAATATAAAATCGGTAGTTCCTTCTATATAAGTATTACAAAAATAAAAACGTCCATACTTATTTCCCGTAAATACCGTATCCTGATTACCCAACAAACGACAATTTATAATAATCGACTCTGTTCCTTCTAAATGTAAGGCTACCGCTTGTCCCTGCATTTGAGAAGAGTTCTCGATTGTCAGATTTTCTAAACGAACACCATCACCATGCACTAAGACTGTATATGAACTGAATGTCCCCATATTATTTTTATTGGCATTGTCGTCATAAGATATTATGGTATTTGTCGGATCATCTCCTATCAGACTTATATTACACCATGCGGCCGGAATAACCAATTTCTCACGATATATGCCAGGCTTTATTTTTATAATACTACGTTGTTCCTGATATACAAGTACAGAATTTACGGCTTCTTGAATTGTCAGATAGTCACCACTGCCATCTTGTGCGACAACTTTATAATATGTAGATTCAGAAAAAGCTTCAATAGAAAAGAATATACATATTAGCCCCAATATAAATTTCATAATATTAAAAATTTAAGACCAAGCTACAATATATTTATATTGTAACTTGGTCATTATAAATCATCAGTAATTAGGATTTTGTTCCAAATTCGGGTTGTTTGTTATTTGAATAGCTGGTATAGGATATATTCCTCTCCAAGATTCTGTTTTTTCAGTTTTATAAAACCAAGTATTATTGAAGAAAGATCCAAAACGAATCATATCCCGTCTACGTTGATTTTCCCAAATAAATTCACGAGCACGCTCCTCTTCTATTTTCTGCAAAGTCAAATCAGACCATTCAGAACAATTACTACGACGACGCACTTCATTAACCAATTCTAAAGCAACATCTAAGTCTTGATTCAATCGAAATAAAGCCTCAGCCTTCATTAAAAGTACATTAGAGTAACGCTCTAAAACATAATCATTATCTCCCTTACTTCCGGCCCAGACAACTCCAATAGGAGAATATTTCAATACACGATATCCCTCATTTTCTTGTGCAGAAATCATATCTTTGATAGTGGTTAAAACTAACTGATTTCCATTTTCATCACACAAAGGTGTTACTCCATCTTGATAATATTGTGGCCCATATTCAAGTAACTCTAAACGTTCATCACCTTCTTCATATCTGTTCAATGCTTCATCTGTAAAACAATAACCATTTGCAGGTGCAAAAGGAAGATCATATTTCTTTTGATCTAAAGCATGCTGTGCATACAATATAAATTCATTACCATCTACTCCCTTAGAAGGATCTACAGAAAAAGCTGTAATAATTTCTGTTGAATTAGCCTCATTCGTAGATAAAAAGCAATCACCTACCTTATCTTCCAATTCATAACAATTTGTACCAATCACATTATCACACATCGTTACAACTTTATCCCACTCTGCCGTTCCTGAATAAACTTCAGCATTTAAATATAGTGAAGCTAAAGCTGTATAAACAGACTCTTTTGTTAAACGAGGGTAATAATCAGTTTTATTAACTTCTTTAATAGAAGGCAGATCTTTTGCGGCTTCTGTAAATTCATCTACAACGAATTTAAAAACTTCTGCACGAGGTGTTGTTTTAGGTAAATTATTAGGATCAACACGAGCTTCTGTAAAAACAGGTACATTTCCCCAATAGTCCATTGCATAATAATATCCATAAGCACGCAAGGCACGTACTTCAGCAATTAATGGTTTTAAGTTATCTACAATTGGAGAAGATTCCAAACTAGCTATAACAGCATTTGCAGCACCAATACCTGGAAACACATAAGTTCCCCAACAAGTAGCTATACGTTCATTATTAGGTGTTACTTTATGTGACATCATTTCCATATTCCCTTCATCATACCATCCTCCACTGGCTCTGCCTGGACAGAAGAATTCATCTGTTCCAAATTCCCCGATTCGCCATCCATCACCTCCAGCTCTTGACATATACGAAAGATACGAATAAACACCAACAACTGAAGATAATGCCTCTTCTTCTGTTTGATAATAAGTTTCAGGAGATAATCTACCATATAATTCTTCATCAAGATCCAAACAAGAAGTTAAAGGACTAACTCCTAAGAATGATAAGAATATTAACTTAATTATATTTTTTGTTTTCATATACTTACTTTTTATTGTTAGAAAGAAAGATTAATACCCATGCTAAATGTCCTAGCTTTAGGATAACTTAAATAATCAACTCCTAATGGAGCAACTCCTGTACGTGATATTTCTGAATTAACTTCAGGATCAGCACCAGAATATCCTGTAATGATAAACAGATTTTGTGCAGAAACAAATACTCTAGCATTAGAAATATATAATTTAGGTAAACTAAAATTATACCCCAAAGAAATATTGTCTAAACGCACAAAAGAACCATCTTCTATAAATCGCGAAGAATAAACTTTTGCTTGATCCCGATTTCCTCCTGACGTTACAGCCTCTTTAAGCACATTTCTACCAGGAAGATTACTTAAATAAGCTAAATTGTTGGCTGTACAGTTATATACATCATTACCTATGCTTCCTCGAAAATTCAATCCTAATGTCCAATTCTTATATTGAAGGTTCGTTCCTAATCCAAATGTCAAATCTGGTTGAGCACAACCTATAACTTCCGATTCTCCATCGTTAGCAAATTGTTCTACTCCATCCACTACACCAATAAACCGTTTACCATAAAATGTCCCAATCGGTTCACCAGGCATAATTAATTGAGCATATGTACCAGATAAACCTTGTCCTTGACACGGAGCAACTTGCATATTATCTCCTGTCCATTGCCCATTAGACAAGCTTACAACCTCATTTTTATTATGACTTAAGTTTAAATTTGCATCCCAAGCAAAATCTTTTGTACGCATTAAATCAAATGACAAATCTAATTCAATACCTTGATTGGTAACAGTTCCAACATTTGCTATCTGTGTAGTAATCAGTGAAGGAGAAGGAACTGCCACAGATAAAAGAAGATCGGTCGTCTTTTTATAATAATAATCTATGCTACCTCTAATTTTTCCATTTAAAAATCCGAAATCAATGCCTATATCAGTCTGAGCCGTCTGTTCCCACTTTAAGTCAGGATTAGTATATTGCTGGGGTAATACTATAGTTATTTTTTCTCCTCCTACTAAATAGCCATTTGTACTTGCTCCCAAAGTACTTAAAGAATTATAATTACCTATTTCCTGACTACCTGTAATACCGAAACTTGCACGAAGCTTCAAATCAGACATAATGTCGTTCTGAAAAAAATCTTCTTGTGAAATACGCCACGATGCTGCCACAGAAGGGAATATTCCCCATTTATTACCAGAGCCAAAACGACTAGAACCATCCCGACGAATTGTTGCTGTCAATAAATATTTATCTGCATAATTATAATTTACACGTCCATACATAGATATCAATGTATTACTTTCCGCATAACTACTAATAGACTCAACTGTTTGAGCAGCAGCCAAGCTATACCATTTAAAGTTATCAGATAAAAATCCATAGGCCTTCGTTGTCTGACCTTCACTATAAAAATATTGCCAAGAATATCCAACCATTGCGTCAATGTTATGCTTTCCGAAACTTTGATTATATTTCAATATAGTTTCTAAAAGTTTCGAATAATCAGATAGTTTCTGTACGGTTACATACCCATTATTACCATTTCCCAATAAATTACTCTTTGAAATATAAGAATTACGATTTATTGTATTCTTGTTATAACCGGCATTTACTTGTAAGGTAAAAGCTTTATAAAAATTCCAATCAGCAGTAAGATTTCCCAAGAATTGATTTGTAGCACGTTCATCCAACAGTTCTTTAGAAAAAGAAGCAGGATTTACACGATATGGAGGCACGTCATAATAATCACCATCTTCATCGTAAATAACGTGAGTTCGATATAAAGATTAAAATTATCAGTTTGAAAATTAGGAACATAG
>OBVV01000740.1_pt1 | contig 11265 bp, 10 predicted proteins | sample 1476221 | NCBI WGS metagenome assembly OBVV01 (sample SAMEA2580029, study PRJEB22360) | human gut metagenome | biome: human gut; feature: human-associated habitat; material: faeces | place: Denmark | collected 2008/2010 | reverse complement strand
GGCTGGTGAAGGAAATGAAAATTTAAAGCGAATTGTACAAAAATTTACAACGACTTTATTATGCACATACCCTGGATTAAAAGTAGGTGCAGCCATTGGAACTATTCAATTAGATACAGAAAATTACTCGGATAGTATCAAAGCTATGTATCAGCAATTGCAGCAAAATAAACAACGCATACATCCAGTTGTGAATGTACCGATGACAGGTCATACATTGCCATGTGCAGTCAATGGTGAAAGTGCGAATGCAATCAATCAAGAGTCAGAGATTGGAAAAGGCGATAGTCGCTATGTATCCCATGAAGTACTAGCTAAGAACATCATGGCCAAAGAGGCTAATGAAGTACTGGCAGATCGTTTTTCTACAGAACTTGGTGAGTATCAGTTCCCGCAAGAGTTTTCCAAATTAGGTCGTCAAGAAGGGGATAATTATTTGGCAATTGTTCATATTGATGGTAATAATATGGGGGAACGCTTTAGCCAATGTAAAACATTAGCAGAACGAACTAAATTATCTAAAACAGTGTCAACTGTAACAGAAAAAGCTTTCAAAAAAGTAGTGCAATTAGCAGCGGCCATTTCGCCAGAAACATATAAAGAAGAAGGAATTGATGTAGGCCGTGGAACTCCGTATTTGCCATTACGTCCGATCATTATCGGTGGTGATGATGTTACCTTTGTATGTCATGCTCGATTGGCAGTTCTATTAGCCCAAACATTTATGAAAGAATTAGAAACATTGAGTGCGAAAGAGCTAGCGAAGTTAAGCAATACTACAAGCACTGGAGGAATTTTTTCTTGTGCAGGTATCGCCATCCTCAATACTTCCTATCCGTTCTTTAGAGGCTATGAACTAGCAGAGCAAATGTGTGCTAAAGCGAAAGAAAAAGCGAGAGAACAAGCATCTAGTTGGCTAGACTTTATCATCCTCCACGGAGAACAGGCACCAACAGTGGAACAAATTCGTGAACAAGAGTATACCTCTATCAAAGGAGGACAGTTACACTTTGGACCGTATGTGGTGTCGGATATGAAAGATAAAGAGCATGATTTAGACAATATGTTGAACTTGGCCAATGCATTACAAACATCGATTGATGTAGAAGATCTGGGTAGAAATAAAGTAAAAGGATTACGGTATATCCTACAAGGTACGACACATGGAATCCAAGAATATGTAGCACAATTGACACATCGTGGCAAAGTATTACCAAGTGTGGAGCATTGGAAAGACTATGGGACATATGGTTGGAAAGAAGAATACTTAGAAACGCAGACTGTAGTAGAAGCTAAGAAGCATTCCACTCCATATATAGACGCTATTGAAATGATGGAATACCTTCCTAGCAAAAAATTTTGTCAAGAGTTTGTGAATCATCAAAAATAGAAATGTAGTGAGGAACATATGGATATTAAAGTAACAATTCAGTTAAAATCACCATTGCAGTTAAGCTCTGGCGCAGCAGATATCAACGTGGATACAGATGTTATCTTGGATGAATGGGGGTTGCCGTTCATTCCGGCTAAACGATTCCGAGGTGTACTCTATGAAAGTGCTCTCGAATTGGTAGAAATGAAAGAAGCCCTTGGTGAAACAGAAGGCGCATTAAGTCGAACCGTATTAGATGAAGTATTTAATAGAGGTGAAACAGAATCTCTTATTGGTACTAGCTTTGAAGACTTTCATATTAAAGGATATGAAGATATTCTCAAAGAGTTACGTGGACTTATTCAAGAGTATGGTGATGTCGTAGGTAGAAATCAGATTCGAGATGCCTTTACATCTGTTCGATATCAAACGGCAATTCACGAAGACACTGGAGTCGCTAAAGATGGAAGCCTTCGTAACTTACGAGTAGTAGATAACACTTCATTTGAATTTGTAGGCAACATTCATATTGACGGTGGCAATGACAAGCATGAAACACTGTTGGCAGCAGCCTTACAAAATATGACTGCTATTGGATTCAAACGAAATCGTGGTTTTGGACGAATTAGTTGTACTATGCCGAACCAAGATCGATTGATTAAATCAGTATTAAAATAAGGACCAGGGGATGACTATGAAACAATTACATGTATCCATTACTACACAATCTCCTCTAGTAATTACAGCGGAGAGTAGCTCCCGTGTATTAACTGAAAGCCGAGATTATATATCTGGTACGATTGTACGTGGGATTCTAGCAGATGCGTATAGAAAAGCGAGAAACTTAGGCAATACAGCCCATGAAGATAGTAGTTTCAAACAACTATTTTTAGGAGGATTACAGTTCCAAGCTGCATATCCAATGGTGAAAGGACATCGCTCGTACCCATTACCACAATCATTGATGAAACATAAAGTGGAAGGCGATATTAAAGATATGCTAGAAGCGGACGGTGCAGCAGGATATAAGGTATTAAAAGGCTTAGGTACTGTATATGAGGGACAAGTAGACTTAGCCTCTGTGCATAAAAAAATATACTTTCACATGAGTCGTAATAGTGCGGATGAACGCTTTGCTGGTAGAAGCAATGGCGGCGGTATTTACAATTATGAGGCTATTGGCGAAGGACAAACCTTTGCGGCGATTATTACCGGTGAAGAAGAAGATTTAATTACTTTAGTGCGAGATCTGAAGCTAAAAAATAATACTATGACAGTACGAGCAGGAAAATCAAAACGCACGAGTTATGGTAAATGTGAAGTAATATTTGGTGATGTAGTACCTTGTGAAATGGAGAATATAAGTGACTGGGTAGAGCAGTTGAAACACGGTATATTAGCTCTTCGCTTAGATAGTCCTTTTATTTCAGATAGACCTGTTTCCGGATGGAAACGTCTTGAGGAAGAATCTTTAGTAGATGATTTTGTAGGGGCCTTACGAAGAGTATTACCTGAGAAAGAATTGACACTTTCAAAAGTATTTACAGGAGCAGAAATAGTGCGCAATTATGTTGGTGTATGGCAATTATATCGCCCAGAAGTATTAGCATTAGCAGCGGGGTCTGTATGCGTCTTGACTTGTAGTACAGATTGGTCAGACGAAGATATTAAACGTCTAACAGATGTCTTGGCAACAGGAATTGGAGTCCGTAAGGCAGAAGGCTTTGGTCAAATTCGTCCATGGGTATTACGAAGTACTTTGGAACTGCAAAATACAGAAGAAGAACCGGTGCCAGTAGCACCAGTGAAAAGTTTATCGAAGGTGACTAAAAAATTAGTGAAGTCTATTTTGAAAACTAAAGATGTAGATGCCATTCGTTCTCGTGCGTATTTGGATGTACAGAAGCATACAAAAGAATTGAAAAAAGCTGATAATCATACATTTGCACGATTAGAAAACTATGTGCCTTTATTAGGGGGACAGCGTGGAGGTCTTAACAAAGATGATAGCGAGGCCCTACGTCGTATTTTCGGGGACAACTGGAAAGCGAATGGGCTTTCTGTAGGACACATAGAGCTAGGTATATCTCATGATGTGTTAGAGTTATTAGAAGACCGAAAAGTGCCGAAATGGATTGATACAATTTGCAATACACATGATGGGCTCCGAACATTAGTAGGAAGTTCTATGTCTGCAGAAGATCGTTTTATAGAGTATTGGACATGGTTTTTCAAATACGCACGTAAACTGTAATATAAGGAGTGTATCTTATGAATGATGCAACAATAAAAGAGACGATTCTCATAGAGGGCACCTTAGAATTGTTATCACCATTACTAGTAGGTGATGGGGAAAAACAAAGTGAACTCATTGATATGTTAGCCTTAAGAAATCGAAATGGAAAAGCTTATATTCCTGGTACGAGTATGGCAGGGGTATTGCGTCATACCTTGGGAAGTTATTTAGACTGTGATGTGGCGTTACAACAAGTATTACGAGATATTTTATTTGGATCTATTCAGGATGCTGCTGTAGAGGCGAATCAAAGTGCACTTCGCTTTTTTGATGTTGTCCTAGAGAATGCACAAGTGACGCAGCGTGATGGAGTATCACTTATGTATGGATCCCGTATTGCTAAAGATAGTCAACTTTATGATTATGAAGCTATTGACCGCGGTGCTAAAGGGGACTTTATGATGGAGTGTATTCTTCGAGAAGGTCATATTAAGTCTTTGCGCAGCTGCCTTGAAAAGAAAGATGAAACGACGTGGGAAGATTCAGCAGTATTAGCATTTCTAGAGAGTGCAGTACGCTACTTAGTAGATATCTTATTCTCTGGAGTGGCAGTAGGCAAGTTTACCACAAAAGGCTTTGGTAAAATCCAGGTACAAGATTGTAAAGCAACACAGTATAGATTAAAAAGTAACGCTTCTATTAGACATTGGTTGTATAGAGAAGCTAGTACATGCGTAGAGGACGCAACGTATACAGGAAAATATATCATTCCTAAACAGGAAACATTAGTGATGAAAGTATCTGCTAATATTGATACATCTTTACTCGTTCGTACACAAGGGGATAACCCTGCTATGGATAGCACTATGTTAACTAGCCAAGGTAACTATGTCATTCCAGGATCCAGTGTGAAAGGTGTTATTCGCCATCATACTCAATATATCTTAGAAAAAATGGGCCTTTGGGAAGCATGGAATACACCGAATCAAGACGGTGTAACACGCTTTGATACTTTGTTTGGCGGCATGAAAAAAGTGAACAAAGTGGTGACAGGACTGGTAAAAAGTCGTGTATCTGTGGACGAAGTGTATATTAAGAAAAGTAAACAGGTTCTTGCAAAACCACAAACTCGTAATCGTATAGACCGTTTTACAGGTGGTACTATCGATTCAGCACTATTTACGGAAGAACCAATTTGGCAAGTAAATAGCAATGCAGATGGTACACTTTCTATTGAGTTGGAAGTCAAACATTGTACACCAGAAGAAGCGGGCTTGTTCATCATTGTATTCCGAGATTTATGGATGGGTAAACTGACCTTTGGTGGTGAAGCTAGCGTTGGCCGTGGTCGAATCTTTGGTGCACAAGGCAGCATTTCCTATCAACAAGATACATTTACTTTTACAAATGAGACAAAAGGAAGTAGCACATCCTATGCCGTTCTTAGTCAAGGTGATGTAAATCAGTTGAATCAATACATTAGTAAACTTATGTAGAGGATAGTATCATGAATAGAAATGACATAGATATGAAACAAATTAGTCCCTTGAAACAGCTAACAGTCCAGCAGGGACATGTGGCCGTAAAAGATATTGAAGAAGCTTTTTCTGGTGATATCACTCCCTTATGCAACTATTTGAGTGGAACGGGTAAGATTGTTCTTTGGATGCATCATGCAGTTCTTTGGGGCCAATGGGATGGTACAGAGATTCGTTGGAGCGATGCAACGCAATATGATAGAAAAGGAATTGTGGAAGTACGAGTGTTTAATGCCAATGAAGAAGTGTACGCTCAATGTGTAGATGGAAACTTGGTAGGATATCATGTACAAGACGCACCTAGTGATGATGAGGGAATGGAAATTCAGTTTGTAGATAGTATTCACCCTTTATTTGGCGAATTTAGTGAATCTAATGATGGATTTGCGGTATTAGCTGATAAGGGGCGTAAAATGAAACAAGTAGTGCCCACGGATTTACAAAGTAAGCGCTTAGGATTAAAGACTAGAAATTACATAACATCTTCACATATGACAGGACAAGCTGGATATAGCCAATACCGATATGTGGATATTGTAGATATGACAGAGGAGTGAGACAATGGCACCACAAGTAAAAGATAAATTTATAGATAAACGAAATAGTGGTCTAATTGCAACAGCACCGTATAATTTTGTGTCCTTGCCAACAGATATTTGTGTTCCTAAAGGGTGGAAAGGGATTGATGTAGATAACTATAAAAATGGAGAAGCAATCTATGATTCGTATCTAGCTTATGTACGTGATTTTGGTACACATTCTGGATATATTGAAGTAGATATTACCACAAAAACATCTACCTTGGTAGGCGGTTACGGCGAGAATAGCGGTGAAAGTTCTTTCTTTGCCATCCATAATGATGAACCGATGATTCCTGGCAGCTCTCTTCGTGGTATGATACGAAACTTATTTAAAGTGGTGACAGCAAGTTCGTTCAGACAAGGAGAAGACTTTACTGAAAAATCATTGTATTATCGTGGTGTGGCAAGTTCTAAGCATGCCTCTGAAGCACAGAGTTCTTATATGAATTCTATGCAATTAGGAGATAGAAATACAAAGGCGAAAGACTTGAGAAAACGTGGATTCTTGGTACGTAGTCGAGATGTAGATGGCGTTCATTGGCATATCTATTTATGCGCTTCCTCTACGAAAGAAGATTGTAGAACTACGGATTATCCTACTAAAAAGGTGAACTGGGAAAATTTTGATCGTTCTAAAAAAGTAGATATTGTTATTAAATGCTTGAATGCGAAGGGGCGTAATAGAGGTAGAAATAATAAATATGCTTTCAAATGGAACAAAGCAACAAAATATGTAGTTCCTAATGAAGTGATTGAAGCCTATAAATCTGATGAGCGTAGAAAAGGGCTTGATGTACTAACAGATTGTGCAGCCAAAGGGGCTCTTGCAGCTAAGTATACAGGAATTCCTACGGCTGATTTGGTAGCACCTTGCTTTTTTACACTTAAGAATAATCAGGTTATCCATTTTGGAGCTCCATTGTACTATCGCATTCCCTATACTAATTCTATTGGAGCACATGTTCCAACCACATTGAAAACGGGTCGAGTAGATTTTACGGATTTAGTGTTTGGTTTAAAAGAATACTGGGGTGGCAGACTTTCATTTAGTGATGCTAAATTGAGTGAAGCTTCTTTAAAACAAGGAAACTATTTAGACAAAAAAGTAGTGCCGGTTGCTCTGTTAGGACCTAACCCTACATCATTCCAATTATATTTGGACCAAGAAAAAAGTGACAAACGGTCACATTGGGATAATACGGATGCTACGATTCGTGGTGTAAAACAATATTGGCATCGTAATGAAACAAAAAATGAATCGGATAATAGTGATGTAACCACTAAGTGTAAAAACCGTGTAAAACCAGGGGTGACTTTCACAGGTAAGCTTTATTTTAAATCACTGACTACGGAAGAATTAGGAGCTCTTTGTAAAGTGTTGTTTTTGGGGACTGGTTCACATGGTGGCGACCTTGGTACGAGAAACTCCAAACGACAATATAAAATCGGTAAAGGGAAGTCCATTGGCTGGGGTAGCATAAGTATCACATCCAAACTGTTCTTAGAGCGAGAAGATGTGTATACTAGTCATGCTATGTGGTCTAGTGATGGGATTGTGCCTATGCATAAAGACTGGCCAATAGAGGGAAATACGAACTCTGTAGATGCATTAATAGAAAGCTTTGATTACTATGCAGAGAAGTCCATGGGACCGCATTATACTAGTTTGAAAAAGTCGATGAACGAACTATATATTATGATGGACCCAAATGCGTTAGGATCTGATAAAAATGCAAAAACGGAAATGATGCGTATTGGCAACAAACAGGATACACGTTTTGTAGACCGTACATCATTATTACCAGTTGAAAAATTTAAAAAAGTATCCTTAAAAGGAAATCTATAGATATCTTTACATAGTATGTCACAGATGAAAACAGCGTCAGCTCACATGAGCTGGCGCTTTTCTATTGGGACTTTTGTAAATTTGATTCTATCGAAATTGGTACAATACAAGAGATAGAAAGGAGAGTTTGCAATGACACAGTATCTAACCTTAGCAATTTATGATGTGGCAGATGATAAAAGGCGAAGTAAACTAGTTAGGATTATGGAGTATTATGGCATGCGTGTACAAGAATCCGCCTTTGAAGCTATGTTGGCACCATCCCAGTGTAATCGGATGATTGAGCGGGCCTTAGCATGTTTAGATTTGGAGGTGGATTCCTTTCGGGTGTATGTCATTCGTAATGAAAAAGATGTGAAATCTTATGGCCTTGGCGATGTGAAGCGGGATGATTGCTACGTGATATAAAAGTCCGAAAAAAAGTAAAATTAACTATCGGGACTTTTGTAAAATGGAAATATCCCTATGGTATATACTAAGTGTATGAAGTAGATGTAAAATAAGTCATAAGGAGGGAGGTAGACTATCATAAGAAGGTACATCTTATAAATTCTATCGTAAGAATATATAGAAATGATGATATATGTAAATGCTATCATAAGAATGTATAGAAATGACGATATAAGGGTGTACAAATTGTATTGTAAATTAGGGATTAACTACATGATATTAAGTATGTAGTAGCCGTAGTAGGTTGAGAGAAAGGAGAGCCTATGTGGACATGGTTGAAAGAATTAATATTTGGTAAGAAATCTTCAGTAAGAACAATGCCGAAACAAGGTGGAAGAATATCAAAACAAGATGGAGAACTATCTAAGGTAAATAAGAAGGTAGAACCGGTAAAAGAAGTCAAAGTAGAGAAAGAGCTAGCTCGTAAAGAATTGCCTCTTATAGAAGAAGTTAAAATGATCTTCGGAGATTATGGTAAGCTTTTTACATGTGGCAAGGAAAAAGATGCACAAGGAAATGATCTTCACTATATTGTGTCAGACTATGTAGATGATGAGGGTATGAAAGAACTCCTTATTAAGGAAATACCGAACTATCCCCATATGGTGCTTGTGAGTTTTAGACTAGTTATGAAACCTGGGACTTTCAATATATCAGATTTAATTACTATAAAAAGATCTGTGGAGCAACAAGTGCCTAATGGAAATCTCACGTATTATAACTTAGAACATAGTATAAATTTTGTGTTAGTGCTGAATAGAGATAGTATTACCGATGACGATGAATTTGCTGAAATGGTTATGAAGACAATTTGGGGATTAGAAGTGCTTCTTACTAACGCAATGCCTAATATTCGGTTACAGTATGGTAGATCCTAGGAGATGTGTGTAAGGAGGATAGAATGGAACGAAAAAGCTTAATAGATGAATGCATGGAATCGTTTAAACAAGAGGGATTTTCTTTCACAAGGTTTGGAAGATTAGAAGGGAAAAAGGGAATGATCTTTGATTTGCCTTTTGAAGATGAAAATTCGATGTTAATATATGCGTATGAAATCAATGAAGACACTATGGGGGTGAGTGTATATGATGTGATTCCCTATCGATTTGTGGATAAAGCAATAAGGGAGGAAATCATAAATACTGTTAATACTAAGTTGAATGATGAAGTTTTGTTTTATGACGAAAGAATATGTCGATTTTTTGCACCTTTTGCAGTCAATCGAGAACTAGCGTCTGGTTCTAAGATAGGAGTTATGGTAAGGCAAATGGCTTGCCAATTAGGTACGCATATTTTACTGTGTTTTAAATAGAGACGAGGAAAAACTATGAAGTTATATGATGGGTTGAGAAAGTTTGTGGAGAGTAGTTCACACGCTAATGCACAAAGCACAAAACCAGTAGAACAACCTTTGATTCATGAATTTGAAGCTGCATTGAGAGAGAATGGATATATCCTTCATAAAACGATTGATGATGAAGGAAGCACCAATCTAGCCTACATGATATTCAATGAAGGAACACGAACAGGTGTGATGATAGTGGAAGTAGATGATGATTCAGTACTTGCCTATGTAAGATATCCATTAGACTTAAATGGAATCCCAAAGGATTTAACAGATCAAATCGTGAGAGAAATCCAGGAACAGGTGATTACAGACATGGGGCATGTTATATATGCACCAGAAAGTGAATCAATTAATTATTTACATGAATTTTGCCGAATACACTTTTATCCTTATGAAGATTTAGGGGCACAACTTATATCCCTTTTTGAACAAGAAGTGGAGTTAGCCTTAAATGCATTTAAAGAAGTAGCTAAGAAGTATGGGCCATGATACATAGTATAAGGATATTGATCAGTATGCGTTACTATACGCCTTACTTTAAATAGATAAGATGTAAAATGCTAACAAGAAAATAGGAGGAATCATGGGACTATTTGATGGAAAAGAAAGAATAGCAAGAATAATTAGACAAGGGAAGAGCTTGGAGAGATGGTATAGCAATTCAAGCACACCAGTAATGCAAGTTGTAGAAAAGGCATTATTACGTGATGGCAAAGATGTTTCAAGCAAGAAAGATGAACATGGAAATCAAGTTTTAGAATATCGTATGTTTCATAAAAATGACCAATTAACAGTTATTATAATGGAAGATGCATGCTTAGGACTAACGATTCATACTATATATCCAGTAGATACTGAGCATTTATCACGTAATGAGATAGACGCTATTTTGCAAGATGCGAATAATTATTGTAAGACCGGAGTTGTTATGCACAACGAAGGTCCAGATATCTTTAGCTATGTGCTTCTATATAACACTAATGAATTTGTACCAGAAGGTATTAGTATAGATGTGTTACTACACACGGCAAGTGAAGAAACCGACTATGTATTAGAATATTTAGATCGCCTTAAAGCGCAATTTAATTTATATACATTTGAGGAGATTATGGAAAGCTATAATTAAGCATAGGCTAATAAAAAAGAAGAGCACGGCTCTTCCTTTATAAACAGTATGTCATATTGTTTATAAAGGAAGAGACCGTGCTTTTTGTCGTTGTATGTTTATTGTTAACAAATCATTTATTTCATAACAAGAAAATGTGATTTTGTTGCCCTGCATTGATCGGACACAAGCATTACGGTGCCCTTTGTACGTATAGATATGTGTACCTAGGGGAAAGGATAACGTAATTTTGCTTGTCCCCGCAATGGTGGACGTAAATAGTGCGGTGCACTATTTACGCATAGATATGTGTACTCAGGGGAAAAGGCTAATGTCATTTTGCTATCCCGCAATGGTGGACGTAAATGGTACGGAGTACCATTTACGCATAGATATGTGTACCATGGGGAAAAGGCTAATGTTATTCTGTATGGTCCCGTAATGGAGAAGTAATTCTAAAGATTTATCTTTGATAAGTCAGCATCTAGCCGTGTAGTTTCAGTCCCCGCAATGGTGGACGTAAATGATACGGTGTACCATTTACGCATAGATATGTGTACCTAGGGAAAAGGCTATTGTCATTTTGCTATCCCGCAATGGTGGACGTAAATGGTACGGAGTACCATTTACGCATAGATATGTGTACCAAGGGAAAAGGCTATTGTCATTTTGCTATCCCGCAATGGTGGACGTAAATGGAACGGTGTACCATTTACGCATAGATATGTGTACCAAGGGAAAAGGCTATTGTCATTTTGCTATCCCGCAATGGTGGACGTAAATGGTACG
>OBVV01000737.1_pt1 | contig 11287 bp, 5 predicted proteins | sample 1476221 | NCBI WGS metagenome assembly OBVV01 (sample SAMEA2580029, study PRJEB22360) | human gut metagenome | biome: human gut; feature: human-associated habitat; material: faeces | place: Denmark | collected 2008/2010 | reverse complement strand
TAACAAAAGTTGATGGAGAAGGAACAGAAAAAGCAGATGAAGCAGTAGTGATTAACGGTTTAGCAACAAAAGCATCCGTAGACAACTTGACTACAGAAGTAGGCAAAAAAGCAAATCAAACAGCGGTAGATGACTTAACTACAAAAGTAGGTACAGTAGAGACAACTGCAAATGCAGCTAAAGCAGCAGCAGAAGCAGCTAATACAGCATTAGCAGACAAAGCGGATAAATCTACTGTAGAAGCGTTGACTACAGAAGTAGGCAAAAAAGCGAATGCATCCGATGTACAAAATTTAACAACTAATAAGCTAGATAAAACAGCAGAACGTCATGTAAAACAAGGTACATATACTGTTGCAGCTGATGGATCTGTAACATTAACAAAAGTTGATGGAGAAGGTACAGAAAAAGCTGATGAAGCAGTTGTGATTAATGGCTTTGCAACAAAAGCATCTGTAGATACGTTAACTACAGAAGTAGGCAAAAAAGCAGATGCAGCGACAGTAACTGCAGAATTAGCTAAAAAAGCAGATCAAACAGCAGTAGAAGCATTAACTACAGAAGTAGGGAAAAAAGCAAATGCATCCGATGTGCAAAATCTAACAACTAATAAGCTAGATAAAACAGCAGAACGTCATGTAAAACAAGGTACATACAATGTAGCTGAAGATGGATCCGTAACATTAACAAAAGTAGATGGAGAAGGAACAGAAAAAGCAGATGAAGCAGTTGTGATTAATGGCTTTGCAACAAAAGCATCTGTAGATGCATTAACTACAGAAGTAGGTAAAAAAGTAGATGCAACGACAGTAACTGCAGAATTAGCTAAAAAAGCGAATGCATCCGATCTACAAAACTTGACAACGAATAAGCTAGATAAAGCTTCTGAATTACATGTTCAAAAAGGCGAATATGAAGTAGCTGAAGATGGTACAGTGACTTTAACCAAAGTAAATGGTAATGGCGAAGTAGTGGCAGACGAAACTGTGAAAATTAAAGGTCTTGTGACACGCGCTAAAATCGCGTCCCTTGGTGATCTATCTTCTAATGGTCGTGATGGTGTAAATGGTACATCTGCTAATAAAGGATTAACAGCCCAAGATGGTTTAAATGGTAAAACTTTGGCTGAAAAGGTAAATGCATTACGTAACGGTGAAGCAGGTACTCTTGTGTACACAGATAAAGATGGTCATCGTTTAGTGAAAGCAAAAGATGGCAATTACTATCGTGCAGAAGCTGTGTTATCTGATGGAACAGTAAAACCTGAGGCAGAGCTTCCAGAAGGAATTAAACCTGAAAAGGTTGAAAAACCTGAATTGCGTATTGTAAGTCCAGATGGAACTACAACACCAGCGAAACTTTCTAATGTTGAAAATGGTACGATTGCAGAAAACTCAAAAGATGCTGTAAATGGTGGACAATTATTTGCAGCTAATAAAAATGTAGCAGACATTATAGGAACTACATTAGATGCAAATGGTCAACTAGTAATACCAACTTTCAATGTGAAAGACAAAGATAATAAAAATTCTACATCCGTTGTTCAAGCAATTAACTTGATGAACGAAAAATTAGATAGCAGCAATAAAGATTTAGCTGATTTAAGTGATGCAGGTAAAAAAGTTATCACTGATCTAGTAGATGTAAAAGGTGATAACAATATTACCGTCAAACCAAGCGTGGATGAAAAGACAAAAGTAAAAACTTTCACAGCGAAATTGAACGATACAATTACGTTAGGCAAGGGCGATAATGCAGTGACTATCAATGGTACGAATGGTACAGTTATCGCTAAGAATGTGAAAGCGAATGACGGCGTGTTTGGGGCTCTAGCTGATGCAAAAGGTGTTCCAACGGCAGCAGGCAATACTACGACAATCAACAGCGATGGTCTATCTGTTGTAAGCAAAGATGCAGCTGGTAATGTATCCAAAGTAGAAATCAAAGATGGTAAAATCTCTGGATTAACAGGAAGCGAATACAATAGTTACAAAACTGATAAAGATGGTAATATTGTAAAAGATAGCAATAATAATCCTGTAGTGGATGCAAAAGTAAATGTAGGCGGTAATGGCATTACAATTACTCCAACAGAAGAAGGTAAATCTCCTGTGAGCTTGACAAAAGATGGTTTAAATAATGGTGGAAACCGTATTACAAACTTAGCACCAGGCAAGGATGATGGCGATGCAGCTACTATTGGTCAAGTAAATGATGCTATCGCACAAACTGCCAATAATATTGGTAAAGCTTTGGAAAAAACATTTAATCGTGTTAACCAAGTTGGTGCACATGCAGCAGCATTGGCAGCGATGAATCCATTGAGCTATGATCCATTGAGAAAATCTCAAATTATGGCAGGTATTGGTACATATTCTGGAAACCAAGCGTTAGCATTAGGCGTAGCACATTATGCAAATGAAAACTTCATGTTCAATGTAGGCGTTACAATGGGCGAAGGTAAAAGTATGGCAAATGTAGGCGCTACATATCGTTTCGGCACTGGCGATGATGATACAATCCCAGAACGTTATAAAGGTGGTCCGATTTCTTCTGTATATGTAATGCAAGATGAAATTTCCTCATTAAAAGCAGAAAATGCACGTAAAGATGCAGAGTACGGCAGCAAAATTGAAATGTTAATGGAACGTATTGCAATGTTAGAAGCAAAACAAAAATAATAATGAAGGTATCTAGATAGTCTAGAAAGTTGACTAACATAGATACATAGGGTCATACAATAGATGGACACCAAGTCGAAAGATTTGGTGTCAATTTGTTGTTTAACATAGTATTTCATATTTACTTTATAGAAATTTCATTTTATCTTCATGAATATAGGTCATAATACCTTAATCAAAGATATGAATACTAATGGATATAATTAATGAATCGTACTCTTCAAATAAGTGGGGCTTAATTGTAACTATGTTGTATAAACTTTTGATAAATACCGCATTGAAAAATATCTATATAACAGGTATAATTTAAATGTATAAAATACAGTAGGAGTTATATACTTGATTGTAAAAGGAATGAATAAGCTTTTAATAGCGTTATCGAAACGTGTAACTTCTGATAATAATAGGGGGGGGGTAAGTAGTTCTCTCTCATATTTATTGCAAAAAATACATAAATCAATCAAAATAAAAATTGATAGTTTTCGATATGTTAGGTATAATATACTAGTAGATATGTGTGATTATGTATTAGGTCTATAACCTATATATCAATGAAGCATATGAAAAAACAGTAAGTATATGAACAATCAGCTGATAGAGTAGTTTGTATTAGCTGGCATAACAAAAGTAATTATGTATAGTTAAAATGTTAAGTGATGAGTACAATAGGAGGTAGAATCACAATGAACAAGTTATTCAAGGTTATTTGGAGTAAATCTAAGCAATGCTACATCGTAGTATCTGAAGTAGCAAAAAATACAACAGGTAAGAAGAAAATTGTAGTAGCTAGCGTATTAGCAGCTTTGACAGTGGGTACACAAGTAGCAACAGTAGAAGCGGCGATTCAAGAAGGGTCAGCTTCTAATGGCGCGGTGTTATCCTTAGTAAATACAGCCACTGCAAGAGGCACATCAGCAGTAGCCATTGGTTCAGAAGCAAATGCAAGCACTACTAATGCTCTTGCTGTAGGTACAAGCACGATATCTTCTGGTGATGGTTCCGTTGCAGTTGGTAGTGGATCCAAAGCAACAGGTGCATCAGCGGTAGCCGTTGGTGCTGGAGCTTATGCAAAAGAACATGGTGCGGTAGCACTTGGTAATAACGTCAACGTTGAAACGAACAAAGCTGTCGGCGTAGGTTTTGCTTTGACTGTGCGTCAAGCAGGTGCTACTAATATTGGTTATTATTCTACAGTAAATGCTAATCAAGCCCTTAGTGTGGGTGCTCGAAATGACGTAGATAGTGCAGCTCAATATGGTACTGCAGTAGGTTACTTCACAAAGGTAACTGGAAAGAATGGTGTAGCTATCGGTTCTAGTAATGATAACAATGGTAACAGTGATACAGGTAGAACATTAGCATCTGCAGATAGCGCAGTAGCCATTGGTACATCTGCTCATGCAGAAGCAATCCACTCTATCGGTTTAGGTACTCGTGCAAAAGCATCTGCTGAAAACGCAACGTCAATTGGTACAAGTTCTTCTGCTAGCGGTGTACAATCTATCGCAATCGGTAGTGCCATGAGAGCTGCAGAGGCTCCTAATGCATCTGGTGAAAAATCCATTGCGATTGGTACAAGCACATCTGCTAATTCTGCCACAGCCCTTGCTATGGGTTCCTCAGCAACAGCATCTGGTGTAGCTGCCACTGCGATTGGTTCGGAAGTATTAGCAAAACAACATGGTTCTACAGCAATCGGTAATCAAGTTAAGGTAGAAGGAAATAAATCAGTTGGTCTTGGTTTCCAAGTGAGTTCCAAACAAGATGGCACTACAGCCATCGGTTATATTACAAATGTATTAGGTAACCAATCTGTAGGTATTGGTTCTAATATGACTGTTGGTGAAAATGCTGGTGGTGCCGTTGCCATTGGTTACATGTCTAGTGTAACCGGCCAAAGTGGTATCGGTATTGGTTCTAATGGCACATCCGCATCTGCTGATAGCACAATTGCCCTTGGTAATACGTCAAAAGCATCTGGAACATCAGCAATTGCAATCGGTAAAAATTCTAATGCTGCATTAGCTCACTCCGTAGCACTAGGTGAAGGTTCCACAACAACAGAAGCTGATGGCAATGCAACAACTGGTTACTTAACAAAAGATGCTGTGAATAACACTGGTAACGGTGTAGTCTCCGTAGGTAATGGTAGTAATATTCTTCGTCGTATCACTAGCGTTGCCAGCGGTACAAATGACAACGATGCAGTGAACGTAAAACAATTGAAAGCATTACGTAACGCATCTCTTAGCACAGTAACAGTAGTAAATGGTGCTACATCTACAGATTTAGTGCCTAACACAACAGAAGGTGCTGCAGATGCTAATAAAGTAAAACTAGTAGCAGGTAAAAATATCACATTAACAGCAAATGGTAACTCTGTAACAATCGATGCTAAAGGTGGAGCAGGCTCCATTACAAGCAGTAATGCTGATGCCATCTCTGTTAATACGAGTGCAGATGGCAAAGTAACAGTAACTCCTAACTTGGCATCTGATGTGAATGCAGCTGGCGATGCTAACAAATTGGTCACAGCTGGTAAAGTAAAAGAAGCTTTAGCTGACAAAGTAAGCACAGCAAAATTAAATGAAGAATTAGGCAAAAAAGCAAATGCTGCTGATGTAACTAATTTGACAAACAACAAATTAGATAAAACAGCTGAATTACACGTGAAAAAAGGCACATATGCTGTAACTACAGATGGATCTGTAACATTGGATAAAGCAGATGGCACAGGCACTGTGAAAGCTGATGAAGCAGTAAAAATCACTGGTTTAGCAAGCAAAGCAAAACTAGATGAATTAAAAACTGCTGTTGACGCTAAAGCAGACAAATCCTATGTAGATACTGAGCTTGGCAAAAAAGCTAGCACAGCTGACATGAATGCTGCTTTAGCTGATAAAGTAAGCACAGCAAAATTAAATGAAGAATTAGGCAAAAAAGCAAATGCTGCTGATATTACTAACTTAACAGCTGATAAAGTAAGCAAAGCAGACGAATTACATGTGAAAAAAGGTACTTACGATGTATCTGACGCTGGTACTGTAACTTTGAAAAAAGTAAATGGTACTGGTGCTGAAGCAGCAACAGAAGATGTTGTCATCCAAGGCCTTGCGAGAAAAGCTGAAATCACTGCGATTAACACAGAATTAGCTAAAAAAGTGAGTAACGATGATTTCGCAGCTGAGAAAACCCGTGTGAATGATGCGCTTGCTAGCAAATTAGACAAAGCTACATTTGATGCAGAAAAAGCAACTCTTGCTACACGTGATGATATCAATGCATTGAAAGAAGTGATCGGCAATAAACTTGATAAAGATACAGCTGATAAATTCATCAAAGGCATGGAAAATAAAGTATCTGCTACAGATTTAAATAAAAAATTAGCAGATGCGGAAGTAGCTAATGCAGAAAAATTAAAGGCAGCAAAAGATGAGTTAAATGCTGCCATTACAAATGCAACAGCTGATAAAGTAAGCAAAGCAGACGAATTGCATGTAGCTCCAGATACTTACGAAGTAGATCAAACAGCTGGTACTGTTACGTTACGCCAAGAAAATGGTTTGAACGAACCAAAAGCTGATAAAAACTTCACAATTTCTGGTATTGCAACTAAAAAAGACGTTACTGATTTAACAACTAAAATCAATGAAAAAGCAGATCAAACAGCTGTAGATGCATTGACTACAGAAGTGGGCAAAAAAGCAGATGCAGCAGATGTAACTGAAAAATTAGCTAAAAAAGCTGATGTAGAAACTGTAACAGCAGAATTAGCTAAAAAAGCGGATGCTGATACTATTAATACAGCGATTGCGAACATGAATGGAAATAAAGTCGATAAAACTGATGAGTTACATGTGAAAACTGGTAACCCATATACAGTAGATGCTGATGGCAACGTGACTTTAAAACAAGAAAATGGTGAAGGAACGGAAGCCGCGGGCAAAGATATTGTGATTGAAGGTGTTGCATCCAAAGCTAAATTAGAAGCTTTAGACACTCGTGTAGGCACTGCTGAAGGTAAGATTGATACACTAGAAGGAAAAGTAGCAACTAACGAAGAAAAATTAGGTAAACTTGATGAAAAGTTAACTGATGTAAAAGCTCTTGCAGATGAAAATAAAGGTAAAGTTGACGACTTGAAAACTAAAGTTGATACTCTTGATGGTAAATTAGGAGATCTTGATGCGAAAGTTGATAAGACTAACAATGAAATTGATGGCATCAAACAAAATATCGCTAATAACCTAGCAACTAATGACGCTGTAAATAAAAAAATAGAAGATTTTAAAACTGAGTTAGGTACTAACACAGTATTACATTTTGCTGGCGATAAAACTATCGATGATAAGGGTACAGCAGATGATACTGCGGATGATGACAATAGTGCATCTAAATTATCTTTGAACTTAAAAGATCAAACATTAAAAGTAAAAGGTACTACTAACGAAATCGAAACAACAGCAAAAGGTGATACAATCACTGTAGGTTTATCTAAAGCTGTTAAAGATGATTTGGCTAAATTGGCGGCTCTTGGCGATACAACATCCGAAGGTCGTGATGGTAAAGCAGCGACTGGTAAAGCGGCAGATGCAGCAGATGCAACAGCAGCTGATAAAGGTATCACTGGTCAAGACGGCTTGAACGGCAAAACTTTAACTGAAAAAGTAAATGCATTGCGTAATGGCGAAGCTGGTGCTGTAGTGTACACAAATGCTGAAGGTAAACGTCTAGTGAAAGCTAATGATGGCGAGTACTACTTGGCAGATGAAGTTGATAAAGATGGTAATAAAAAAGGTGCAGCTACACCAGTAACTGGTGATGATATCCGCGTAAGTGTAATGAATCCAAATGGCAAAGATGAGCCAACTACATTATCTAACTTAAAAGATGGAAAAATTAAAGCTGACTCCAAAGATGCTGTGACTGGTAACCAATTGCATAAAGCGGCTAATGGATTAGCAGAAGCACTTGGCGGTGGTGCAGCAGTAGGTGAAGATGGCACTATTACACAACCTACATACAACTTGACAGGTACAGATGGGAACCCTACTGCTAAAAAGAATGTAGGTGATGCGTTAACGCTTCTTAATGATCGCTTAAATCATACTGCAGCTGGAGCAGAGGCGGATATTGAAAAATTGAAAAATCTAGAAGGTCTTACTGCTGAAGGGGAAAAGAAACTCAAAAAATTAGCAGGCGATGCTGTCGATGTTAAAGGTGACAAAAACATTACTATTTCTTCTACAATGGAAGATGGAGTTAAGACGTTCCATGCTACATTGAGTGAAAAAGTTACTCTTGGTAAACATGATGCTAATGATCCTGATGGAGATCATGCTAACGACCCAGGCGTAGAACTTGATGGACACGAAGGAACTATCGTAGCGGGTAATCCAGAAGGCAATACTGCTGTTAAAATCGACGGTAAAGATGGTAGCGTAACAGCAGGTAAAGATGATAAACAAGTTAAGCTAGATGGTGAACACGGTAAAGTGACTGTAGGTAATCCAAAAGGTGAAAAATTTGTTGAACTTGATGCAACAACTGGTGGCGTACAAGCAAACAAAGTAACTGCAGGTAAAGATAATAAAGCAGTATCTTTAGATGGCAATGAAGGCACTATTACAGCAGGTAATGGTACAGACGGAAACCAAGTTACAATCAAAGGTACAGATGGTAGCGTAACAGCAAAAACTGTAAAAGCAAAAGATAGTGAGTTTGGTGCTCCATTAGCTGAAGGTGGTGCTCCAGCTGAAGCTGGCAAGAATAACACAAAAATTACTGATGAGGGTATCTCTGTAGTAGGTAAAGATAAAGATGGTAATAAAGCTACAGTAGGTATCAAAGATGGTCGTGTAACAGCAGGTGATGAAGTAGGTGAAGATGGCATTCCTACAAAAGCAGGTTCTGCTACATCTATGGATAAAGATGGCTTCTCCGTAGCTACTAAAGGTAAAGACGGTAAAGAATCTAAAGTGGACATCAAAAATGGTGGTATCACAGCGGGTGCTCCAGTAGATGCAGAGGGTAATCCTACAAAAGAAGGTACTGCTACATCTATGGACAGAGATAAAGGTTTCTCAGTAACATCTAAAGATAAAGATGGTAATGTATCTACAGTAGGTATCAACAACGGTCGTGTAAGTGCTGGTGATAAAGTAGATGCAAACGGTATTCCTGAAAAAGCAGGTTCTGCTACATCTATGGATAAAGATGGCTTCTCCGTAGCAACTAAAGACAAAGATGGTAAAGTATCTAAAGTAGACATCAAAAATGGTGGTATTACAGCGGGTGCTCCAGTAGATGCAAATGGCGTTCCTACAGAAAAAAATGCTACAGCAGTATCTATGGGTAAAGATGGCTTCTCTGTAATTTCTACAGACGAAAACGGTAAAGCGCTTACACCAATTACTATCAAAAATGGTAAAATCAGTGGTTTACAACCTGGTACTAAGGATGATGATGTTGCAACTGTTGGTCAAGTAAAAGAAGCTATCGGCAATACAGTTGAAGTATTGGAAAAAACAGCTCAACGTGTTGACCAAGTGGGTGCACACTCCGCAGCGTTAGCAGCGTTGAATCCATTGAGCTATGATCCAATGAGAAAATCTCAAATTATGGCGGGCGTAGGCACTTATAGCGGCAACCAAGCGTTAGCATTAGGTCTTGCACATTATGCAAACGAAAACTTAATGGTTACTGCAGGGCTTACGATGGGTGCTGGTAAGAGCATGGCAAATCTTGGCGCTACATACCGCTTCGGCAGTGGAGAACATAATGACCTTCCAGAACGTTACAAAGGTGGCCCAATCTCCTCTGTATATGTAATGCAAGATGAAATTGCAGCGTTGAAAGCAGAAAATGCTAGAAAAGATGCAGAAAATGCAGAAATGAAAGCACAAATTAAAATGCTTATGCAACGTATGGGTATGGCGTAAAATTAAATAACAATAGTTAAAACTGAATAAGGATAGTTAAAAGTTAATTATGCATACCAACAAAGTGGGTACAATGTCGAAAGACGTGGTACCCACTTTGTTTATATTAAAAGATAATTACTTTTATAGTAAAGGATAGCATAGGTTGCATAAAAAGTATTTCCTTAACCTAGGTTAATTTGCTATAATATAGATACTTAATAAGGAGGGTGATGTGGCTAAGAAACAAGCAACAGAAGAGCAAGCTTTATATGAGTTCATAAACTATGGAAAAATAGTTTTTGCTAAATTGTTTACAATGTGGACATCTATGTTTTTACTGTGGACTAGCACTGGGGTGGCAAATGAATTTTTTAAATCGGTGATGTTAATAACGATTCCACAGTTGCTCTATGCCTATAGTATTAGAGCTAAAAATACATTGCGATCGGTTGTCTCTTTATTGTCGGTTATAATTATATTAGGATTGTTTTTTATAGGATTCCTTGGCATATTAGGAAAAATTACGTTAGTAGAGACAGATTTAGGTTATTTTTTAACGATTAATGATGGTAAATCATCATACTCTCTTGTAAGAAGCGTTAGTGTTGTATATTTTATGGTAATTGCCTTAAGTATTATATATATAGTAGAATGGGGAACAGGTTATAAAGCAAAGGGGGAATAAAATATGGAATGGTTATTGTTTACTATCATCATTACCTCTTATATCGGCATAGTAATTGCTAACATGATTAAATTGAATGAAGCAGGAGTTCTTGAAGGTCGTTTAAAAATTGTATTTTTATTGCCTATTGTTCATTTTATTCTTATGCCTATTGAACTATTGTATAAGAGCTTTAAAGAAGGAATTTTTTTAAAAGTTGTAGGCATAATTCCTACATTGTTTCTTTTATATCCGATAACTTTGGCGGAATATGCTAGACGGGTAAAACCGTTAAAGAAAACACAAAAAGTCAATGTGAAAAAAGATATTGATCAATATGAAGGTGTGTCAGAAGGGATGATAGCATTATCTTATTAAAATTTAATATAATCTAATCTAATTGTAGGCATATACTTCAGTCTTTTCTTATTTGCATTGTTCTTATATTGCAAAGTAAACTGAATGATATGCCTATTTTTATGTATAAAAAAATATATCCTTAGGAATGTCTTCCAAAAATATATTATAGAACCCGAAAAGTGGGCGCCCCGTTATAACGACGTGGTACCCACTTTGTTTATTTTAAATCCCATTCTTTAGAGGATTCCTCAAATGTTAAGCATTCCATGGAATCATTTTCTTGTACATATGTATTGACGATAGTAGCATCGTATTCATCCTCTATTTCTTCTAATAGCATTGCTTTTATATATTGAGAGATAGTCAGCCCTTTATTTTCAATGTGCTGACGAACTAGATTGTATTCACGTTCAGTAAGACGTATAGATATATCAGTCATAAATATAACTCCTTTTCTTATAGTTATTGTAAAACAGAGGGGGCATTGTCAAGACTATAAAATTCGTTAGTGTAAACCGTTTGTTGGAAAAATAAAATAGAAAAAATCCAATAAAAGTGTTAGAATAGAGTCAAATCATATCCTGTATTCATTATAATACATGTAATATCCTTATGGGATCTAGGAGGTTATGATGAAGACAGATAATACAAATAATACA
>OBVV01000735.1_pt1 | contig 11291 bp, 3 predicted proteins | sample 1476221 | NCBI WGS metagenome assembly OBVV01 (sample SAMEA2580029, study PRJEB22360) | human gut metagenome | biome: human gut; feature: human-associated habitat; material: faeces | place: Denmark | collected 2008/2010 | reverse complement strand
CAAGCCAATCAGCATCATTGAGCACATCGGCATCAGCATCAGCATCAGTATCAGCAAGCCAATCAGCATCATTGAGCACATCGGCATCAGCATCAGCATCAGTATCAGCTAGTCAATCAGCGTCATTGAGCACATCGGCATCAGCATCAGCATCAGTATCTGCGAGCCAATCAGCATCATTGAGCACATCAGCTTCAACATCACTTTCTACATCTGTATCACAATCAGCATCTAACTCTTCATCAAATTCTGAAAGTGAAACACCTAAACAAGGTGAAGTAATCATCACTTATGTAGATACAAAAGGTAAAGTGATTAAAGACCCTCGTCAAGATACACCAAACTCACCATATGATACTCCATATGACACCACTGAGAAAGGTGAAAAACCTAATATTATCAAGACTCCAGACGGTAAGACCTATAAGATCGTACCGAAAGGTGACTACCCAGTAGGTAACGTTGATGGTGACGGACACTTGGAATCATCTGATCCAATTAAAGGTAAAGTTGATAAACCTAAGTCAACTATTACGTATGTTTACCAAGAAGTAAGTAACGTATACGTTCACTATGTAGATACTGAAGGTAACACGATCAAGGCATCTGTCACTGACGAAAAAGAACAACCAATTGGTAAAGACTACGATACAGTAGTGGACAACCGTCCACAAACAATCGAGTTCCAAGGTAAGACATACGAATTAGTACCAGCCGGTAACTACCCAGTAGGTCAAGTCGACGAACAAGGTCACTGGACAGGTGATGATACTACAACTGGTAAAGTTGCTGAAAAAGATAAGAACGTAACATATGTCTACCAATTGAAACAACCTAAGGGTAATGTCTACGTACACTATGTTGACGTTAATGGTAACAAGATTAAAGACGATGTCACTGACGAAAAAGATCAACCAGTTGATAAAGACTACGATACAGTAGTAGACAACCGTCCAAGCACGATCGAGTTCCAAGGTAAGACATACGAATTGGTACCAGCTGGTAACTACCCAGTAGGTCAAGTCGACGAACAAGGTCACTGGACAGGTGATGATAATACAACTGGTAAAGTCATCGAAGGTGATAAGAATGTCACTTACGTCTACAAACTGAAAGAAGATCCAACGAAACCTAAAGAAGGTGACGTCATCATCACTTATGTAGACGAAAATGGTAAAGAAATTCAAAAACCTCGTCAAGACACACCAAACTCACCATATGACACACCATATAACACAACTGAGGAAGGTGAAAAACCTAATACTATCAAGACTCCAGACGGTAAGACTTACAAGATCGTACCGAAAGGTGACTACCCAGTAGGTAAAGTTGATGGCGATGGACACTTAGAATCATCTGATCCAATTAAAGGTAAAGTTGATAAACCACGTTCGATCATCACTTACGTTTACAAAGAAGTGAAGGAAGAACCAACTCAACCTAAGGGTAATGTCTATGTACACTATGTTGACGTCAATGGTAACAAGATTAAAGACGATGTCACTGACGAAGAAAATCAACCAGTTGGTAAAGACTACGATACAGTAGTAGACAACCGTCCAAGCACGATCGAGTTCCAAGGTAAGACATACGAATTGGTACCAAAAGGTAACTACCCAGTAGGTCAAGTTGATGAACAAGGTCATTTGACAACAACTGACCCAATAACTGGTAAAGTTATCGAAGGTAATAAGAATGTCACTTACGTCTACAAATTGAAAGAAGATCCAACGAAACCTAAAGAAGGTGACGTCATCATCACTTACGTAGACGAAAATGGTAAAGAAATTCAAAAACCTCGTCAAGACACACCAAACTCACCATATGACACACCATATAACACAACTGAGGAAGGTGAAAAACCTAATACTATCAAGACTCCAGACGGTAAGACTTACAAGATCGTACCGAAAGGTGACTACCCAGTAGGTAAAGTTGATGGCGATGGACACTTAGAATCATCTGATCCAATTAAAGGTAAAGTTGATAAACCACGTTCGATCATCACTTACGTTTACAAAGAAGTGAAGGAAGAACCAACTCAACCTAAGGGTAATGTATACGTACACTATGTTGATGTCAATGGTAACACGATCAAGACTTCAGTAGTGGATGAAAAAGACCAACCAGTAGGTAAAGACTACGATACAGTTGTGGATAACCGTCCTAAGACAATCGTAACTCCAGATGGTAAAGTCTATGAATTGGTACCACAAGGTAACTACCCAGTAGGTAACGTTGACGGTGAAGGTCACTTGACAACAACAGACCCAACAACTGGTAAAGTTATCGAAGGTGATAAGAACGTTACTTATGTTTACAAACTTGTGAAGACTCCAAACGTTCCAACACCAAACACTCCAGTGCCACCAACTCCAACACCAAATACTCCGGTAGATCCAACACCTAATAAACCAATGGATCCAACACCAAACACACCGGTAGATCCAACACCTAATACACCAGTGAACCCAGTTCCTGAGCAACCAGCTCAACCAGCTCCAGCTCTTGAACAACTTCCAAATACTGGTGAAACAGGATCTGTAGCTTCAGCTCTTCTTGGAGCAGTTGCAGGGGTTGCAGGGGTTGCAGCACTTGGAAGTCGCAAAAAAGAAGATGAAAAATAATCTTCTAAGCTAATTTGATTCGGTCATTTCAGGTATTGTGGGAAATGAAAAAGGATCCAAAAAGAGAACCTCCGGGTTCTCTTTTTGTGTGCTGTATTTTATGTTAAAAACTAGTTTTAATTAGTTACTTTTGGGGAAAATTAGTGTATAATAACTCGATATCTTATTTTTGAGGAGAGGAAATGTTTTTTAAACGTTCGAAGGGTGAGTTTCGTGAAACGGAACGAATCACACGATTTAAATTAATCAAGTCAGGAAAAACTTGGATGCGGGCATCTATCTCGCAACTAGGATTTTTTCGTATCTCTCGTGGTGATGCGACTGATAAAATCGTGAGACCTTTCGAAACTTTTGCTGATCCAGTTCCTGCTCCGATTTCTAAAGGGATCCTTGTGTTGGGGGCTCTTGCTGGAGCAACTACAATTGCTACACCTGTGTTGGCAGAGGAAAATGAGGTGAGTTCGTTTCTCGAATCTGAAATCATTCCAACAACAGGTGTGGTTGGTCAGGACAGTTTTGTTTTGGGGACGACATCTGCTACAGATTCTGGATCAATGAACCGGTCTGTCAGTGAATCCCTATCACATACGGAGTCAGGTCGTCAGTCTGTTTCAAAAAGCAGTTCTTTATCACAGTCGGTTTCTTTGAGCGAATCCTATGTTACAAGTGGTTCAGTTAGTCATGTAGACAGTCTGTTAGCTTCTGAACAGGATCCTGAAATCAGTGAGAAAGTAAACAAGAATCAAACCACTCGCTCAGAGGAAGACGTAAAACGTCTGCAAGCTTTGGCTTTGGATTTATACACCTATCGTGCGCAGGCTTTGGAGATACCTGGAACGGAAGCTGCGATTGAGAGTGGAGATTTGTCTTTAGAAGCGATTCGAAGCGGTTTGTCCAATCCAGCGATCCAAATTGAAGCTGTTGAAAGCCAAGCAAAGAGTGCTCGGAATCGCTTAGCCAATGCGGTGCTCCGTGCTACTTCGGGTCAACGAGATCCGCGCACGGGCGGTTCGTTAGATGCAGAGAATCGTTTTCGTGTGCCGTTTTTCATGAGTGGACCTGCGAATAATTATTTGATTACAGCTTACAATTCAGACCCTGTTAAGCTACAGTACATTGTAAGAGAGCGAAGTGGTGGGGTCATCTTGACCTATATGGGATATGCTCCAAACAGTGAGCGCATTGAAGGCGTTTTAGTTCCCAATGCGACTCTGAAATCTCCGTTCGCACCTATGTTGATCGAAGGGAAAGTTGGAGGAAATGAGGTCGTAGAACCCGGAAAGACTTATACGATTACAGTTCGTTTTACCAATTCGAACAATCAGTTTATTGATCGCTCTTTCCGAATTAAAGTGTTACCTCAAAATGACGGCATTCGTAATCCGATTAGAGATGTAGCGACCGAGCTCTATGTCAACGATACTAGCAATCTAGCAGAGGTTGAGAAAGATAGAATCTGGGAAGCGTTCAAGGCCTCTAATCCCCAAATTGTGAGCTCAAAGGACTTCAAGGAGTATTCTGTCTCAGCGTCAGGTGTAGTGACTATTACTTATAAAGATAACACTTCAAATGATGTGACTGTCCCTGTCAAGCACCTTCCAGTACCTACAGTTACGACGCGACTATTGGAGAAAGCGAATACACAGACACCTGTAACAGTGACAGGTGCCAATCCTGGGTCGACAGTCGTTTTGTATAACAATGACGAAGAAGTTGGAAGAGCAGTAGCCGATGCTTCTGGTCAGGTGATGGTAGTGCCTACAGTGCCCTTGCAGTCAGGTGGAGTGAATGCAAAAGCTCTCATCTTCTACGGTGATCATCCGGTTTATTCGGATGCAAGTAATTTGGTTGCGGTAACGATGGACTCAACAGAATATAGTCAATCTGTATCGAATTCAGAGTCTATTTCGACAAGTCGATTCGAATCTGTTCGTGCATCAGAGCTTGCTTCAAAGAGTGCTCTTGTATCAGCTTCGGTATCAGCCAGCACTAGTGAGTCCGTAACAGTCTCTACCTCAGTTTCGGAGAGTGAACGAGTGTCAGAATCAGTATCGCTATCTGAATCAGCATTTATTTCTGAATCAGCTTCTGAGTCGGTATCAGAATCTGTATCAGCCACAGAATCAGTCTCAACGTCCGAATCAATCTCGACATCTGAGTCAGTTTCAGTGTCAGAATCAGTCTCGACCTCTGAGTCGGCATCAACATCCGAGTCGGTTTCTGTATCTGAATCAGTGTCTACTTCTGAATCGGTGTCAACATCAGAATCAGTTTCTGCATCTGAGTCGGTTTCAACTTCTGAATCATTGTCAACGTCAGAATCAGTTTCTGCATCCGAGTCAGTTTCTACGTCAGAATCGGTTTCTGTATCTGAATCAGTGTCAACATCAGAATCAGTTTCAGCATCTGAGTCAGCGTCAACTTCTGAATCAGTGTCTGTATCTGAATCAGTGTCTATTTCTGAATCGGCATCAACATCCGAATCAGTCTCGACGTCTGAGTCAGTCTCAGTGTCGGAATCAGTCTCAATCTCTGAATCAGTGTCAACGTCCGAATCAGCATCTGCTTCTGAATCAGTCTCAACCTCTGAATCGGTATCGGCGTCTGAGTCAGTATCGACGTCCGAATCAGTTTCAACATCCGAGTCAGTATTAATATCTGAATCAGTTTCAACATCTGAATCAGTGTCTGCATCTGAGTCAGCGTCGACATCAGAATCAGTATCGACATCCGAGTCATTGTCCGCGTCAGAGTCAGTTTCAACCTCTGAATCGGTGTCAACATCCGAATCAGTTTCTGCATCCGAGTCGGTCTCAACCTCTGAATCGGCATCAACATCCGAGTCAGCATCAACATCAGAATCAGTCTCATTGTCCGAATCAGTCTCAACCTCAGAATCAATCTCTACATCTGAGTCAGTTTCAGCCTCTGAATCGGTATCGACGTCTGAGTTTGTATCTACATCAGAATCAGTCTCAACCTCTGAATCGATATCTGCATCAGAATCAGTGTCTACCTCTGAATCGGTGTCGATTTCCGAGTCAGTCTCGACATCCGAGTCAGTATCTACATCTGAGTCGGCATCTACATCTGAGTCAGCGTCAGTATCTGAGTCAGCATCAACGTCTGAATCATTGTCTACGTCCGAATCGGTTTCTGTATCTGAATCAGCATCAACCTCTGAATCAGTCTCGGCATCCGAGTCGGCATCGACGTCTGAGTCGGTTTCAACTTCAGAATCAGTTTCGACATCCGAGTCTGAATCAACATCCGAATCATTGTCAGCCTCAGAGTCAGTTTCAACATCTGAATCAGTATCGGCGTCTGAGTCAGTTTCAACATCAGAATCAGTCTCAGTGTCCGAATCAGTCTCAGCCTCTGAATCGGTATCGACGTCTGAGTCTGTCTCAACGTCCGAGTCAGCGTCAGCCTCTAAATCTGAGTCGGTTTCAGCATCAGAATCAGCCTCCGAATCAGTCTCGACATCTGAATCAGTTTCAGTCTCTGAATCATTGCCAGTCTCTGAGTCGGTTTCAACATCCGAGTCAGTATCTACATCTGAATCAGTCTCGGCATCAGAGTTAGCATCTACGTCTGAGTCAGTCTCAATCTCTGAATCATTGTCAGCGTCTGAATCAGTGTCTACGTCCGAATCGGTTTCTGTATCTGAATCAGTGTCTACTTCTGAATCAGCATCAGCATCTGAGTCTGAATCAGTCTCAATGTCTGAGTCGGTATCAACTTCTGAATCATTGTCAGCGTCTGAATCAGTTTCTGTATCTGAGTCAGCATATGCGTCCGAGTCAGTATCAGTTTCAACCACTGAGTCAGTGTCTGCATCAGAATCGGCATCTACTTCAGTTTCAGTTTCGACATCAGAGTCGGCGTCTATGTCCGAATCAGCATCTGCATCTGAGTCAGCGTCAACATCAGAATCAGTCTCATTGTCCGAATCAGTCTCAACCTCAGAATCAATCTCTACATCTGAGTCAGTTTCAGCCTCTGAATCGGTATCGACGTCTGAGTTTGTATCTACATCAGAATCAGTCTCAACCTCTGAATCGATATCTGCATCAGAATCAGTGTCTACCTCTGAATCGGTGTCGATTTCCGAGTCAGTCTCGACATCCGAGTCAGTATCTACATCTGAGTCGGCATCTACATCTGAGTCAGCGTCAGTATCTGAGTCAGCCTCAACGTCTGAATCAGCGTCAGTATCTGAGTCAGCCTCAACGTCTGAATCATTGTCAACGTCCGAATCGGTTTCTGCATCTGAGTCAGCATCAGCATCTGAATCGGTGTCAACCTCAGAATCAGCATCAGCGTCAGTATCTGAGTCAGCATCAACGTCTGAATCGGTGTCAACATCCGAATCAGTTTCTGCATCCGAATCAGTATCAACATCCGAATCAGTGTCTACGTCTGAATCAGTTTCAACATCGGAATTAGTATCAACGTCTGAATCAATCTCGACCTCCGAATCATTGTCAGCATCGTTGAGCAGTTCAGTATCAGAAAGCCAGTCAGTCTCTACTTCGCTTTCAGTTTCGACATCAGTATCTGCATCTGAGTCAGCATCATTGAGTACCTATGCACCTGAATCAACTTCAACATCAGTAAGTACTTCAGTTTCAGTGAGTCAATCACAATCAGGATCAACATCTGGTAGCGGTTCATACTCTAACTCAATGAGCCAATCAATTTCTCATTCAGAGTCATTGTCTGCATCAGAATCAGCAAGTGGATCACAAAAACACAGCCAATCTGTGGCCCTTCCAAATACTGGCGAAACAGGATCTGTAACATCAGCCCTTCTTGGGGTTGTTACAGGGTTAGCTGGAATTGCTGGACTTACCCGACGTAAAAAGAAGGGGAACTGATCTAGTAGGAAAAATCATTTTTTCGAGTGAATCTCATAGGAGATTCACTTTTTTACTAGTAGAATGAATTATTTTTTATGTGTTACAAAAAAATTTGAAAATTAAACAATAATATAGAAGTTTTTTGTAGCAAATTACTTGAATCTACGTAGTATTCCTGTATAATTAATAATGACTACAATGTAAGGGGAATATCATGCAATTTAAGCGTTCAAAAGGAAACTTTCGTGAAACAGATCGTGTCGTACGCTTCAAATTAATTAAATCAGGAAAAAATTGGCTTCGGGCATCAACGGCTGCTCTAGGCCTCTTTCGCGTGGTGCGTGGGCAAGTGGAGGAGACCATCATTGCCAATGTACAGCAAGATCAAATAGAAAGTCAAAAGAACGGCCAAGCCTTCTTAAAAGGTTTGATTACGGTAGGGACTGTTTTTGGGGGTGCTGTGCTTGCTACGACAGCTAAGGCGGAGGATGCAACATCACTTGCACCAACGGTTTCCGAGACAAAACAGGAAACCTTGGCAGAAGTAGATAGTGTGGTCTTAGGAAATACCTCTACCCAGTCTTCAGAATCCATCTCTGTTTCAGAATCAACTAGTTTTTCTACATCTGAGAGTGCGTCTGCTTCGATCAGTGAATCCACCTCTTTGTCCTTGAGCGAAGTTGGATCAACTGCATTATCAACGGCACTTAGCGAGTCTGCTCAAGCTTTAGAGTCAGAGGTGGTTGTTGACGAGTCAACTAGTACAGAAGAAGCCGTTGTTTTGGAACAAAATACCTCTGAAGCTGAATTGCTTCAAGAAATTGCAGGGAATTACGCGTCTAAAATGACGGATACGAATCGTCGAGCAGTGGTCGAAGCGGTCATTAACAAAGTGCAGGCTGAAGTTGCTGCAAGCAATCGCTTGATCTACACAAATGCAAGTGCTCAAGCTTATGCTGACCAGCGCGATCGTTTGGAGAAAGCTGTCGATGAGATGATGACGACCTTGACAGCTGCAGGCTTTGTGGGAAATACAAATGTAGATGGGAAACCTGCGATTTCTGCTCAATTGGCACCCATCGCTGAGGTGGCTAAGAGTAGTAGCAAAGATCTAGAGATTACACCAAACATGGATGATCGCAACGGTGCTAGCGTTGAAGATGCCCCTCTAACAGCTACAGATGTTGCCAAAGATCCTCATATCGATAAGCGCTATGTTAACCAAACACCTGAAGAAATTGCGGCTTATAAGAAGGATACGGATGCGACTCGCTATACCTTTGGGATTTGGGATTTTGTTAATAAAAGCGGAGAATCACTCGGCTATTATGCGACCTTGTCTGTCGATCGGACTGATACCGATCCGAAGACCCATGTGGGAAATGATGTATATTTCCGTATTGTGAAAAAATCAGATGGTTCCGAGATCTTCTCTCAAACCTTCTCTGCAAATGTCATTGGTGGCACGCAGTTCCAACTACCTAAAGAAGTGTTGATTAATAAAGCTCCTTTGGGGAATATGTTTGCCTATAGCAAGTCTGATGATGGGAAACCTGGGAATGTTTATCTAGGGACCTATGCTAGCCCAGAGACAAGTTTCCTTGTACGAGATGTATACGATGTGATGAACCCTTCAAAACAAGGGGAACTATTGACTTCGAGGGCTGAAATCAAGGTTCCATCTATGTGGGGGCACCAGTCGACTTTCTACAAAGTGGTAGATCCAGCAGGCAAATGGGTCGATGGGGAATACACGCCGACTGGGAAGGAAGAAGTCTTGGCAGAGTACACCCAGTACGGGATTGAAGGTCAGCATTATACGGCCTCCAATGCTCGTGATATTGCAGGATATGTCAAGGTTCCGGTAGTGAACTCGGCTCAAAAAGCAACAACTGGGATCTTTGACAATAGTACGGTTGGCACACGCCGAGTGGAATTATACGGGAATGCGCGTGAGCATTTTATAAGAAGTGAAGTTGTTACAACCAGTCAAAACGGTGACTACATCCTTCGTTACTACGTTCTGGATCCTTCCAAAGTCTATAACGTTTCGAATCTCGATGTCGGGAATGAGCCGGTATTTGACAAGTATACCCTTGTTTATGAAAAAGAGATTAAACAAGATGCTTCAGATGCCCTTTCTGATTTAGGCGGAACGCGTAAAGTTGAAAGTAAGAATAAAGATTATTTCTTGAATATTACGCCAAAACGTGTGGATGATCGTCATTTTGAGTTGGAGATTACCGGATGGTTTTCGGCTAAGGAAACAGTGACCTATACTGATGAAAATACAGGGAAAGAATACACGGTTCCAAAACCATTCACAGAGCTTCCAAAATCAGCTTTCCTAAGTAACAATCAGACTATGATTGTCGGAGAAGATGCGACACTTCAAGGAGCAGAAGGCTTTTCTAACTTTAAACAAACCATTCAAAAAATGGTTGTTTCAAATCCACTGACGAGCGTGAACTATTATTATCGGAGAATGACGTCGTCAGAATCTGCATCGCAGTCTCAAAGTTTCTCAGCTTCAACGTCAGCATCTCTAGTTTCAGATTCAATTTCATTGTCTCAATCTGTATCGGCTAGCGAGTCCGTTTCCTTGTCACAAGCATCTAGCTCCGCCAGTCAATCAGATTCGTTGATTCAGGCATCAGTCTCAGCCAGCCAGTCTGAATCACTGGTTCAAGCGTCAGTTTCTGCGAGCCAGTCGGAGTCGTTGGTTCAGGCATCAGTCTCCGCAAGTCAATCAGAATCCTTGGTTCAATCCTCGGTTTCCGCAAGTCAGTCAGACTCGTTGATTCAGGCATCAGTCTCAGCTAGTCAATCAGAGTCGCTGGTTAAAGAATCAGTATCCGTCAGTCAATCAGACTCGTTGGTTCAGGCATCAGTTTCAGCCAGCCAGTCGGAGTCGTTGGTTCAATCGTCCGTTTCTGCTAGTCAATCCGATTCCTTGATTCAAGAATCTGTATCAGCTAGTCAATCCGATTCCTTGGTTCAAGAATCCGTATCTGCCAGTCAGTCTGAATCGTTGCTTCAGGAATCGGTTTCCGCAAGTCAGTCAGAGTCCTTGATTAAAGAATCTGTATCCGCCAGTCAATCAGACTCGCTGGTTCAGGCATCTGTATCGGCCAGCCATTCAGAGTCGCTGATTAAAGAATCGGTTTCTGCCAGTCAGTCAGAGTCCTTGATTAAGGAGTCAGTATCTGCCAGTCAATCAGATTCGCTGGTCCAAGCGTCAGTTTCTGCGAGCCAGTCTGAGTCTCTGGTTAAAGAATCAGTATCGGCGAGTCAATCCGACTCGTTGGTTCAAGCCTCAGTTTCTGCAAGTCAGTCAGATTCCTTGGTTCAGGAATCCTTATCGGCCAGCCAGTCTGATTCCTTGGTTCAAGAATCAGTTTCTTCAAGCCAATCAGAGTCGCTGGTTCAAGAGTCGATTTCAGCGAGTCAATCAGAGTCATTGATTAAAGAATCTGTATCGGCAAGTCAATCCGACTCACAATCAAAAGCAGCATCAGCATCTAAGAGTGAGTCTGAAAAAGCCTCTAAATCTGTTTCGTTGAGTCAGTCGGTATCCTTATCTAATTTAGCATCTGGATCAATTTCTGTATCTCAATCGCAGTCGACATCAGCGGTTGGATCGGAGGAAGTGGTTTCTCAACTGATTTCCTTGTCACAATCTATTTCGATGAGCAAAAAGCTGTCAGAATCCGTTTCGTTGAGTCAGTCAGATTCCTTGGTTCAGGAATCCGTATCGGCTAAAAAAAAAAACCCATTTTTACAAACCACCCCGAAACCGAAT
>OBVV01000731.1_pt1 | contig 11314 bp, 1 predicted proteins | sample 1476221 | NCBI WGS metagenome assembly OBVV01 (sample SAMEA2580029, study PRJEB22360) | human gut metagenome | biome: human gut; feature: human-associated habitat; material: faeces | place: Denmark | collected 2008/2010 | reverse complement strand
ACAATACTGCTCCGGTGAAAATTACGAATGTAAAACCTGGGGATATCTCTGAAACATCTACAGATGCTATTAACGGTAGCCAATTCCATGGACTTGCTAAAAATACAATTAAATTAGCAGGTAAAACTGGAGATGCAGAGGCTACAGAAACAGCAGCACAAGATCTAGATAAAAAAGGCGGTATCAAATTCACTGTGAAATCTAGTAATGGCGACTTATTAGAAGTAACAGCAGCTGAAGATACGATTACAATAACTCCAAAAACAGCTACAATTACTACTGGTAAAGATGGAATACCAACAGCGAATACAGATGGTGGTAAATTAGTGACTGCTGACCAATTAGTGACTGCATTGACAGAAATGGGTTGGAAAGCCACAGCAGGTACAGATGGCACGGGTACTATGATTGGTGCTGGTGCTACTGAAGAGTTAATCAAAGCTGGTAATACAGTAACCTTCAAAGCTGGCGATAATTTATCGATCAAACAAGATGGTAAAAACTTTATTTATTCCTTAAACCCAGCACTAACTGGTTTAACAAGCGCTGAATTTAAAGAAGGAGATAATAAAGTAAAAATTACTCCAACTGGTATTACCATTACAAAACCAGCAGATCCAACAGCAGGTACACCTGAAAACACAGTGACATTGAACCAAAATGGTTTAAATAACGGTGGTAACCCGATCACTAATGTAGGTGGCAATTTGGATGGTGCTAAAGCAGGTACTGATGCACCAACAACAAAACATGATGCACCAAATACAACTGAGGCAGGACAACCAAATTATGTGAATACACATAATGCAGCCACTGTAGGTGATGTATTACAAGCAGGCTGGAACTTGCAAAATAATGGTGCAGCGAAAGACTTCGTGAAACCATATGACACAGTAAACTTTGTGAATGGGTTGAACACTACAGCTGTAGTATCTACAGTAGATGGCACAACAAGCCATGTAACGTATAACGTAACAGGATTACCTGTGACATACACAACAGCAGATGGTACACCAGTGTCTAAAATTGGAGATAAATTCTACAAAGTAAATGACAAAGGTCAACCAATCGATGAACAAGGTAACCCAAGCACGAAAGTGAACAACAATGGAGAACCTATCGATGGTAATGGCAATGTAATCAACGCAATTGATACAGCGGCAAATCCATTGAAAACATCCTTAGTAAACCCAGCACCGGAAGCTAACAAAACTGGCACAACAAGCCCAACAACATTGGATAATGTAACTAGCAAATTAACAAATTACAGTGATCCAGATGTGAATGGTAAAGCACCAGTTCGTAATAACTTAGTAGACTTGTCTAAACTAGAAAATGGTCAACTAAATGTCAGCGACAATACAGTAGCAACGGTAGGTGATTTGCGTAACATGGGTTGGATTGTATCTTCTAACAAAACAACAGATGAGTTGACTAAGGAGTACTCCGACACAGTGAAAAATGCAAATGAAGTGAAATTTGTTGGCGAAGGTACTGCGATTGTATCTGGTAAAACAGATGGCAAAGGTGTACGTACAATTACTGTAAAAGTAGATGACCAAACATCCACTAACAACTCGGTAACTCCAATTGTGTATACAAAAGCAGATGGTACACAAGTATATCCTACAAACAAAAAAGATGACCAAGGACATCCAATCTTTAATACAAAAGCGGATGGCAGTGGTGTTGAAGTTCCAGGAACTGATGTAGTAACATCGGTAAACGGCCCTAATGGTACAAAAGGAGATAAGGCACCAACTACATTGAAAAATGTGAAAAATAACATTCCAAATGTAAATGATGGCGCTAAAACAATTACAAATTCTGATGGTACAGAAAAAGCAGGCGATGTAGAAAACATCAATAAAGCTCCATTAACAGCAGCACAAGCAGCTGAATTGTCTAACCCTAAAACTGCAGATGGTGCGGCAAATCCTAAGTATATTGGCAACAATGCAGCCACAGTATCTGACGTATTAAATGCAGGTTGGAACTTACAAAATAATGGCACTGCGAAAGACTTTGTGAAACCATATGATACAGTGAACTTCATCAACGGTCTTGGTACAACGGCTGTGGTGACGACTCGTGAGGGTAATACTACAAGTGATGTGACTTTCAACGTGAAAGCAGCTAATGGATCTGTGACTGTGGACGAAGATGGTGTAAAAGTAACCACAGGTGAAATGAAACCAGCTGTAGATGCTAATCAGAAAGAAACAGGGGCTATTGTTACACCTGTAGATCCTACGACGGCTAAACAGTTAAAAGATACGTTAGATGCAGCGGTGAAAGAATTAGCTACAGCGAAGGATGCTTTAAAAACAGCGGAAACTGCACTGGCAGCGAAACCTAACGATCCAGCATTGCAAAAAGATGTGGAAGATAAAAAAGCGCAAGTAGCAGAGAAACAAATACCTGTGAATAACGCTCAAAAAGCACATGATGATGCAGGATTGAATAAAGTAGCCACTGTACAAAACGTAGCAGAAGCTATCAATAATTCTGGCTTTAACTTAAAAACATCCGCTGACGGTGGGGAAAAGTTAACGACAGGTAGTAAAAATGATGGCGAGTTAATTAAACCAGGTAATACTGTGGAAATGGTGGCAGGCAATAACTTGACTGTGAAGCAGGATGAACATGGTAAAATTACATACGCTACGAAAGATGATGTGACTTTCAAAACTGTGGATACTGGCACGTTGAACGTAGGTAGCCCAAATACATACACAGATGGTAAAGGTAATACGTACACAAAAGTAGGCGAGAACTATTACAGACCAGCTGATGTAGTGAATGGCGCTCCAAAACCAGATGCAACACCAGTGGATGTAACAACAACACCTGTGACATCAGTAAGCCCAGTAACGATGAAAACAGAAGCGGCGAAACCAGCTACAAACAATGCAACGGATGCACAACCATCTTCCGCATTAAATGTGACATCTAAAGATGGCAAACCAACACAAATCACAGGGGTAGGTTCCACGTTGAATACAAATGTGGTTACCACAACTCCAGAAGGCACAACGCCTGAACCAGGTGCAGCACCAGATACAAAACCAAAAACTGAGGATGTTCACTTAGTTGACTTGAAAGGTACTGATGCAGCTCCTGTGAATAAAAACGCAGCAGCTACGGTAGGTGATCTACAAAATATGGGCTGGGTTGTGTCTACGAAAGATGGCAATGGCTACAAAGATGTGGTGAAAAATGCTAACGTAGTGGACTTCAAAGGTGATCAAGGTGTGACTGTTACTGGTAAAACATTGGCTGATGGCACTCGTGAAATTACAGTAGGTATCAAAGAAGGAGAAGTTACGAATAAAGTAACAATCACTCATGGCGATGGTTCTAAAACTGATGCTGTTAAGATTGGTGATAACTACTACAAAGTAGATAAAGATGGTAAACCAGTAGGATTCGACAAAGATGAAAACGGTAAACCAGCAGGCACGCCATTGAAGGTTGATCCTAATACTGACAAAGTAACGAATGCAGGCGCAGGCTTTGTAACGGGTAATACAGTGGCGAATGCTATCCAAGATTCTGGTTGGAATGTAGGCATTGGTTCTACTGATAAAGACTTCAGCAAAGATGAAAAAGTGTACGATAAGGTAAATCCAAATGACGATGTGAAATTCTCAAATGGAGCTAACACAAATGTATCTATGGTAACTGTAGACGCTCTTAACGAGGACGGTACTAAGAAAGCAACGACCTATGTGAAAGTTGATATTAACCGAGATCTAAAAATTGACTCTGTGACAACTGGTGGTATAGCGACTGATAAAAATGGTAACAATCTTGTGAAAGTGGGAGACCAATACTACAAAGAAGGCGATGTAACAGTCGTTACAAATTCAGATGGAACTACGACAGTAACACCTAAGGAGAATGCAAAAGCAGTACCTCCGGCAGATGTAATTCCAGCTAAAGATGGCGCTATGCTCGTGAAAAATGCTGATGGTAAAGATGTTGTATCTGCTACTGTTGGTAAAGATGGTAATGGTGTATTTGGTATTAATGGCAAGGATGGCAAAAATGGTATCTCTATGACTGCTAAAGATGGACAAGGTACTATCGGTGTGAATGGTAAAGATGGTAAATCCACAACGATTGCAGGGGATACAATTACTATCAAAGATAAAGATAATAATGCTACTAATATCGGCGTGAATACGATTACCTTAGTGGACAAAGCGGGCAATACGACGACGACTACAGCAGATAAGTCTGAAATCAAAGATGCAGCAGGCAACATCAATGCTAACACAGCAACTGGAAATACATTGAAAGATCCAAATGGTAATACTCACACATCTACGGCAAGTACATCTGAGTTGAAAGATAAAGATGGTAATACGAATACAAGTACTCCGACAACCAATGTGTTGAAAGATACAAACGGTAATACCAACACGTCTGCAGCAACAGGAACTACGTATAAAGATAAGGATGAAAATAAAACTGTGGTGGGGCCTAAGGAAATTAATATTTCAGATAAATCCGGAGAAAACACAGCATCCTTAACAAATAAAGATTTACTCTTGAATGCGAAAGATCCAAACACTGGTGTAGATAAAACATCCCATGTATCTGGGGATAAGATTTCTTTCACAACTACGGATGAAATGGAAAAAGTAGTGGACAAAGACGGTAAACCTGTGATTGATCCTGCTACTGGAAAACAAAAAGAAGTAGTGAAAATGGAGAAGGTATTCGATAAAGATGGTAAGCCAGTTATCGACCCTGCTACAGGTAAGCAAAAAGAAGTGGTTAAAAACCCTGGTAACTCTACAGAGTACACTAACGATGGATTGAAAGTCATTCCAAATAGCACGGTAGCTCGTGATGTGAATGGTAACCCTACATTCTTGGACAAAGATGGTAAGCCAGTTATGAAAGATACAGATGGCAAGTACAAATATGTAGGTCAAGATGGTAAACCTGGTGATAAGTATGATGGAGCTGTAGGAGTCTTGAAACCAAATGTAGTGGATAACACTCGTGTCATCTCCTTCGGTATGGATAAACCAGTGTTGGATAAAAATGGTAAACCTGTCACAGGTCCAGATGGCAATCCAGTTATGACAGAAGGTATTTCTGCTGGTATGCAACAAATTCACAATGTAGCGCCAGGTACAAAAGATACTGATGCAGTTAATGTGTCTCAATTACGAGGTACAACGATTAATATTAATAATCGTGTAAATCGTGTGGGTGCACAAGCAGCTGCCTTAGCAGGCTTACAATCCATTCAGTACGATCCGTTAGAGCCAACTCAAATTTCTGCTGGTGTAGGTTACTACCAAGGGGCTAGTGCCTTAGCGCTTGGTATGAACCATTACAAAAATGAATCTACTATGTTCCATGTAGGTGCATCTGTTAATGGAAATATGAATGAAGTGATGGCTAATGCTAGCGTGACTTGGAAATTTGGTGCTCGTGCAGATGAAACTGCTGTGAAAGACACATTCCGTCAAGGACCTATCAGTGCGTCTTACACATTACAAGATAAAGTTTCTGCATTGGAAGCACAAAATCAAATCCAAAAAGATCAACTGGAAGAGCTAAAAGCATTAAACGCGAAGCAACAAGAGCAAATTACTGAATTGTTTAAACGTTTAAGTGAAAAAGCGTAGGAGATTACTCTCCTATGTAAGTCGTCACTTGTGACGCTATGTAGCCTTGTGGCGTTCATAACTGAATATGGAAAAGGAAAGAGCACGGCATACTCCTCACAAACGGTATTTCATAATGTTTGTTGGGGGCACACCGTGCTCTTTTTGTATTTGTGTAATTTGGGTAATAAGGAACGCTACAAAGGCTACTATTGATCTATTGATTTTAATTCTAAAGTTACTAGTACATCTCATTGATTGGTTTAAATAAACTAATTAATGAAAAAGCCTAACGTATAAGGTCTAGAACACCTTAACACGTTAGGCAAACTTCATCTTTGTTATTGTCTTGAGATGAGCCTAACGCTAGCAGACGTCGATGGCTCTTCTTTTTGATATACTAAGTATAGCATAGTTAGGATTTAAATACAACGTCATTTGTTTCGTTATGTAGCCTTGTGGTGTTCGAATAGCTAATTTATGTAAAGGAAAGACCACAACATACAAATAAATGGGATTATGTTCATAATCTGCATTAAAAATAAACATTTTGAATAATTATATTTTCAGTTAAATAATATTTGATAGGTAATATATTTTAAATACCTAAAATTATAAGGGAATAAAAATGCATATATAGGCTATATTAGTTTAAATAAATGAATAAAGTAACCAATTTTATAAATTTATATTCATAAATGAAGGCTATATGAAAAGATAAATAAGCCTAAATAAATATCCTGTAAATACTATAGAATCAATGGTTCTAAAGGTTTTTCAAAGAAAGGGTTGATTATGTATAGAAATTCAGTTATAATAATATCGAAATATATAGAACTAAATTGATACAATAAATTGATTAGAAATTAAAAGTTTTACGTTTTGTGGATACTAAGTTCATGGATAAATATTGCTTTTACTTATCATACCTTTGGGATACCAAAGGTTTATTTGTAGTTATGAACTAGAATCCTACAAGTAGATAATTAAGTGAAATATACAAGTATCAAAAACGAATAGTAGTTTACAGTTTTATAGTACAGGTAGTACAGAAAAGGAGAGTTATATGGGTTTGAACCACGTATACAAGGTAATTTGGAGTAAGACAAAGGGCTGCTATGTAGTCGTGTCAGAGATGGCAAAGCGTGTAGGACGCAATAAGGCAAAAGCGATTGTAATGTCCACAGCGGCTATGGCTATGGCTGTGACACCGGCGCTAATGAATGTAGATCGAGTAGAGGCAGAGGTGTTGATTGGTAAGACTGATGGTACTACTATATCAGCAAATGGGTCGACAGTAAATTCTTGGGGGATTACTATTGGTGGTGGAATTACTAACGCTGGTTCACACTCTGTTCATGTGGGTGATGCAACTCTTGAAGAAGGGGAGCGAAATGTAATCATTGGTACCCATGCTACGGCAGGTGTTGATAACGGCGTTCGACGTTTTGTGAGACAATCCACAGCTATTGGTGGGGGAGCTTCTGCCAATGAAGGGGCTCGTGCCTTTGGGGATCAATCTATCGCTATTGGTGCTAATACTATCGCAGAGGGTAACTCCTCTATTGCCATTGGTAATGATGATGTAGATAGAGCTGTTGATAAACAAATTAAGTATACAAACCCTGACGGAGTAGAGGAAACGAATAATCTCGGCAATGCGTACAATAAATTAACAGGTAAAAACCTTCTTTCTGATGGAGGTCAGTATGCAGATACTAGATCTGGTGAAGCGGCTATTGCTATTGGTGTTAAGGCAGAGGCTGGGGACATTTCATTAGCTTTGGGTACAGGAGCTAAAGCTAAGAAAGTCAACACTGTGTCTATCGGTACAGGTGCTACGGCGGACCTAGATAACTCTGTAGCTATTGGTGGTGGTGCGGTAGCAGATAAGGATTCACAAGGTACAAAACAAACATCCACGACGATAAACGGTATAATATATAAGTGGGCAGGCGGAGATACTACTAATCCTGGTGACGTAGTTTCTTTTGGTAAACCAGGCTTTGAACGTCAATTGAAAAATATCGCTGCTGGGGAAATCTCTAGCACTTCTACAGATGCTATTAATGGATCTCAAATCCATAGTCTTGTAGAAAAGATTACTGGAACTCCGAAATTATCCTATACAACTCAGGATGGAACACCAGTGTATAAATTTGGTGACAAATTCTACAAAGTAAATGAAAAAGGTCAGCGTATCAGTGCAGCAGGTAAACCAGAAGTGGGAACAAATCAACATGGTCAATTGGTGGATGAAGATAACAATGTAATCGAACCAATCGATTCAGCGGCTACTCCTTTGAAAACCGCTTTGGTTAACTCAAGTCCTGAAGCAGGTAAAACTGGTACAACAAGTCCAACGGCATTGAATAATATAACAAGTAATTTAGTTAACTTTGATGCTCCCAATGTTAACGGTAAAGTACCAGCTAAAAATACATTGCGTAATCTGGTAAATGATGCTGTATCTGATGACACAGTAGCCACAGTGGGTGACTTACGTAATATGGGCTGGATTGTATCTGCCGATAAAACAAAAGGTGCAGATGAAACTGTTACTGATACGGCGTATTCTGAAACAGTAAAAAATGCAAACGAAGTGAAATTCGTAGGTAAAGATGGTGCTATTGTTTCTGGTGCTACAGATGCTGCTACAGGTGTTCGTACCATCACGGTAGGATTAGATAAAAAAGCAATGTCTGGGTCTGGCGATTCTGGCTCTCCAGTGGCATATACAAAAGCAGATGGTACAAAAGTATATCCAGTGAAAGCTGATAATGGTTCTGTTACATACCATACAACGCCAAATGGAGAAGGTCCAAATGATGCAGTTGTTCCAGGAACAGAAGTGATTACTTCTGTAGATGGACCTGAAGGTACAAAAACACCAGCCACATTAACAAATGTAGCAGGCAACTTAGCAGGTGCTAAAACAGGTACTGATACACCAACTACAGAGCAAGCAGCACCAACGTTGGGAACTGCAGCAGGTCAAGTTAATGTACATAACGCAGCTACAGTAGGTGATGTATTAAACGCAGGTTGGAATTTGCAAAACAATGATGCAGCGAAAGATTTCGTAAAAGCATATGATACGGTGAATTTTGTCAATGGTGATGGTACAACAGCTGTAGTAGAAACGACAGATAATAAAGTATTCAAAATCAAATATAATGTAAATACTGGAAATGGTTTACAAAAAGATGCTGACGGTAACACAATTTCTGTAAAACCAGGAGATAAATCTTTAGAAGTAACAGAAGCTGGTGTTGCAGTTAAAAAAGCAGATCAGTCTTTAGAAGTCACTGATGCTGGTTTAAAAGTTAAAACTGATGGTACAACAATTACTGCAGGTGATAATGGCCTTACTATTAATACAGGTACAGTGAATGCTGTTGAAGCAGGCGATAAAAAAGGTACCGTAGAAGTGCCAACTGCTGATGCAGGAAAAATCGCTACTGTAGATACAGTTGTTAAGGCTGTGAATAGTGCTTCTTTTACATTGAAAGCTAGCGCTGGTACAGATGGTACAAGAAATGCAGATAGTGCTGTGGATGAAAACGGTGAGCAAATTAAAGCGGGTAGTACAGTAGAATTAGTAGCGGGTAAAAATCTAGATGTAAAACATGACACGAATGGTAAGATTACATTTGCTACAAAAGATGAAGTATCTTTCAATACTGTACAAATAGGCGGTAGTGAAGGTCCTAAACTTACAAAAACTGATTCTGGAGACCTTAAACTAACCGATAAAGATGGTGCTAACCCAGTTGCTATTACAAATGTAAAATCTAACCTTCCTGAAACAAAGAATGGTGCTCCAACAGAGGCAACAAAAGCACAACCAGCACCTACATTGGGAACAGAAGCTAACCAAGTGAATGCAAACAATGCAGCAACAGTAGGTGACGTGTTAAATGCAGGTTGGAATTTACAAAATAACGGCGAAGCTAAAGATTTTGTAAAACCATATGATACAGTGAACTTTGTAGACGGTGCTAATACAACTGCAGTAGTTACAACATCTGCAGATGGTACAACAAGCAAAGTAACATACAATGTAACAGGATTACCTGTATCCTACACAACTGAAGATGGAAAACCAGTATCCAAAGTGGGCGACAAATTCTACAAAGTAGATGAACAAGGTCAACCAGTTAGTGAAGCAGGTAAACCTGCAGTGGGTACTAATGCTGAAGGTAAATTGGTAGATGCAGATAACAATGTCATCGAACCAATCGATACAACAGCAGCTCCATTGAAAACTGCATTGGTAAATCCAACGCCAGAAGCAGATAAAACTGGTACAACAAGTCCAATAGCATTGAATAATGTAACATCTGGATTACATAAATATGGTGATCAAGTAGATGGCAAACCAGTAGAAGGTACAACACCTGCAAATACAGGATTAATCGACTTATCTACACCAGCAGATGGTGCGGCACCAAAAGTAAGCGACAACACAGCTGCGACAGTAGGTGATTTGCGTAACATGGGCTGGATTGTATCCGCTGATAAAACAACAGGTGATTTAGAACATGCATATTCTGCAACAGTGAAAAATGCGAACGAAGTAAAATTCGTAGGCACAGGAACAGCTATTGTATCTGGAGAAACTAAAGACGGTGTACGTACAATCACTGTTAATGTAGATGACCAAGTATCTGCTAATAACGCAAAAACACCAGTTGTATATACAAAAGCAGATGGTACAAAAGTATATCCAATTAAAGGTGAAAACGGTGCTGTTACATATCACACAACTCCAGATGGAAAAGGTGATAATGACCAAGAAGTTCCAGGAACAGAGGTAATTACATCTGTCAACAGTCCTGATGGAACAACAACACCAGCCACATTAGCCAATGTAGCAGGTAACTTAGAGGGTGCTAAAAAAGATACAATTACACCAAAAACTGAAGCGGCTGCACCAAACACAACAAATAAAGATGGTGATAAATACATCAATCCTAATAATGCAGCCACTGTAGGTGACGTATTAAATGCAGGTTGGAATGTACAAGAGAATGGAACAGCGAAAGACTTCGTAAAACCATATGACACTGTAAACTTCGTGAACGGTGGTAACACAACTGCTGTAGTAACAACGAATGCAGAGGGCACTGTAAGTAATGTATCCTTCAATGTAACAGGTTTACCTGTATCTTATACAACTGAAGATGGAAAACCAGTATCCAAAGTGGGTGACAAATTCTACAAAGTAAATGAACAAGGTCAACCAATTAGCGAAGCAGGAAAACCTGCAGTTGGTACTAATGCTGAAGGTAAATTGGTGGATGCAGATAACAATGTAATTGAACCAATCGATCCAGCAGCTACTCCATTGAAAACGGCTTTAGTAAATCCAACACCAGCAGCAGATAAAACAGGTACAACAAGTCCAACACAATTAACAAATGTAGAAGGTAACTTGGAGGGTGCTAAAATAGGTACAAATGCACCAACTACTGCAGCTACTGTACCAAACACAACAGATGCAACACAACCAAATTATGTGAATACACATAATGCAGCGACAGTAGGTGACGTATTACAAGCAGGTTGGAACTTGCAAAATAACGGCGAAGCTAAAGATTTTGTAAAACCATTTGACAAAGTAAATTTTGTGAACGGTGGTAATACAACTGCTGTGGTAACAACAAATGCAGAAGGCACTG
>OBVV01000723.1_pt1 | contig 11376 bp, 9 predicted proteins | sample 1476221 | NCBI WGS metagenome assembly OBVV01 (sample SAMEA2580029, study PRJEB22360) | human gut metagenome | biome: human gut; feature: human-associated habitat; material: faeces | place: Denmark | collected 2008/2010 | reverse complement strand
GAGGTGGGACGACGAAATCGAATTCTAACGAATTACCGATTTCTGTCCCACTCTCTTTTAGTTTAGATGTTGAATGAAGAACTCAATCAGTTTCATGATTTGTGTAAAGAACCAAGGCAGAAACAGAAGAACTAGGAAGGTAACATGCCATTTCCAATAGAGTGAAACCAAGCCAACGGTTTCTCGAATCCAAGCGGATGGGAGATAGTAAAAGGCTGTTCTCGAACCGATACTTCGACCAGGTATTTTCAATCGTCTCATAAAGACATCTGCACGGAGCGCGTGAAAAGAATTGGTTACCACAAGGACTCGCTTGCCAAGACCCTCTTCTTCAAAGATACGCTTGCTAAAGGTCAGGTTTTCAAAAGTAGTACGAGAGCGATTCTCGATGAGAATGGCGTCTTCTGGAACCCCGTGTTCTATCAAGTATCCGGCCATAGCTTCCGCCTCAGCGATCAGCTCATCTGACCCTTGACCACCAGAAACAATCAGCTTTGGTCGTCTCTCAAACTGCTCATAGATGGCCTTTCCCTTCTCAAGACGCTGGGCCAAGAGTGGGGGAACCTTGTATCCAATCAAACCTGAGCCAAGGATGATGATGGCGTCTGGCTCTTTGCGAACTGGAAAGAGATTGCAAAAAGTCCCATAGGATACATAAGAGAGGTAGAGAAAAGTCATGTAAAACAGGGCGAAGTCAGTCAGATAAATGAGGATGTCATTCCCTGGGAAATAGGGTAGAAAATGTAGTGACAAAGCTCCGATAATAAACAGTCCATAAAGCAGAGAGAGGAGGTTGGCTAGTCTTTTTCCTTCAAAAGCCATCATTTGACGGCCGTTAAAAAGGAGAAAGATAGATGAGAAAATAATGCTGAGAAAAACGAGGATGGAAATCACTACAAAGACAATCATTGCAATTTGTTGATTAAACCATAGCTCAGTTCGAACGACTAGTAAAAATGCGGAAATCAGTAGAAGAAGCCCTAGGTTTATCGAAAAGAGATAAGCATTGAAAAGCCTTCTTCGATCACTCATATAGAACAATAAAAAAATAAGAGCTGGAAATAACCAGAATAGATATAGATACATGTTTTGCACCTCGTAAAATCTTACAACCATTGTACCATAATGACTGATAGAAATAGCGGATTGTTCATGCAAATAAGTTGCATTCTTCAAATGAATTTGATAAAGTTAAGATTATCGTTTTTTAAGGAGATCGTATGTTACGAAAAGGTTCCCTGACAGGTTTATTACTGTTCGGTATTTTTTTTGGTGCTGGAAACCTCATTTTCCCACCGGCTCTTGGTGCTTTATCGGGTAATCAATTTTGGCCAGCTATTGCTGGGTTTGTCCTTTCAGGCGTGGGAATTGCCATTGTGACCTTGATTATCGGTACGCTTAATCCCAAAGGATATATTGATGAGATTTCTCGTAAGATTTCACCTGTTTTCGCGATTGTATACTTAGTTGCGCTTTATCTTTCGATTGGTCCTTTCTTTGCCATTCCAAGAACGGCGACGGTATCTTTCGAAGTGGGGATAGCCCCCTTATTAGGTGGAATGAATGCCAGTTTAGCACTTTTCATTTTTACCCTGGTCTACTTTTTGCTAGTCTTTCTGATTGCTTTGAATCCATCTAAGATTCTAGATCGGATCGGTCGTATTTTGACCCCGATCTTTGCGATTCTCATTTTGATCTTGGTCGTTCTTGGGGCTCTGAAATACAGTGGACACGCTCCAATGGTGGCCACCAAAGCCTATCAGGCTTCTGCCTTTGGGCAAGGATTTTTAGAGGGGTACAATACCTTGGATGCCTTGGCATCTGTTGCCTTTAGTGTGATCGCAGTGACTACCTTGAATCAACTTGGATTTTCAAGTAAGAAAGAATATATCAAGACCATTTGGTTGGTTGGAATTGTTGTAGCCCTTGGTTTTAGTGTGCTTTATATTGGCTTAGGATATCTGGGAAATCATTTTCCTATTCCAGCTTCTGTTATGGCATCTGATACCAATAAAGGGGTGTATGTATTATCAGAAGCGACCAAAGCGATCTTTGGTCCGACTGCTCAGATTTTCCTAGCAGGAATGGTGACGGTAACTTGCTTTACCACAACAGCTGGTTTGATCGTCTCTACCAGTGAATTCTTCCATAGCACTTTCCCTAAGGTTTCTTACAAGGTCTATGCAAGTGTCTTCACTCTGATTGGTTTTGCGATTGCCAACCTTGGCTTGAATACCATTATTGCTTTCTCATTGCCAGTCTTGATGATTCTTTACCCAATCACCATTACCATTGTATTGATTGTGATAGTGAATAAATTTGTGGCTCTTTCAAAACCAGGAATGCAACTGACTATTTTCTTGGCCAGCTTGGTTTCTCTTGTAAGTGTTCTGGCAAGTACCTTTAAAATTTCACTAGTAGAAAAGGGGATTGCTTTGCTTCCATTTGCGGCTCAATCTCTTCCATGGTTAGTGCCAGTAGTCATCGGGATTCTTTTATCGCTCGTATTACCAAATAAACAAACAGCAGAAGAATAAGTTATATTAGAAACTCTAAAGTTTTGTGCTTTAGGGTTTTTCTTTTGAAACTAGGATCTAAATCCAAACTTTAGTAAAAAAACGTAGCAGAAATTTTTATTTTTTGTCAGTCAATGTTATACTGAATGTAGCATATCAATATACGGAGTGAACTATGAATCCAATCATTTTTTCATTGACAGTTTTTCTTGCGGGTATTCTGTCTTTCTTTTCTCCCTGTGTCTTTCCTTTGCTCCCGGTCTACATCGGCGTTTTGCTAGGAAGTGATCAGGAAAAATCCGTTCAGATTTTTGGGAAAAAGATACGCTGGCATGGCATCGTTAAGACCTTGTGTTTTATCGCAGGTATTTCTGTTATTTTCCTTATCATAGGTTTCGGAGCTGGCTTATTGGGGCAGGTTATGTATACCAACTGGTTCCGCTATGTGATGGGAGCGCTGATCATTATCCTTGGTCTTCATCAGATGGAAGTCTTTCATTTTCATTTCCTTGAGAAGCAAAAATCAGTAGATTTTGGAGCCAACAAACAGAAGAATGAGTTGTTTTCAGCCTTTCTTCTTGGTCTTGGCTTTAGTTTTGGTTGGACGCCTTGCATTGGTCCTGTATTAGGATCGGTTCTAGCATTAGCAGCATCCAATGGACAAGATGCCCTCGTGGGTGCTCTCTATCTCTTTATCTATACATTAGGGATGGCCATCCCATTCTTGCTCTTAGCACTGGCATCAGGTCTTGTATTGCCTTATTTCAATCGTCTCAAACCCCATCTCTTGTTGCTGAAGAAAATCGGTGGAGCCATCATCATTATTATGGGGATTCTATTACTCTTGGGACAATTAAATAGCTTGTCTTCAATCTTTTCATAAATCAAATGGAGGTATTATACCTATGAAATTTATCAAATATACATGTTTTTCAATCCTCTCAATCGCTTTACTGTCTGCTTGTTCGATGGAGCAATCAAGTGAGAGTGGTATGAACAATATGAGCAATCAAACCATGACCAACACAACCGCTAGTAAACATCCCTTAGTAGGAAAAGAAGCAAGTGACTTCGAACTAAAAGACATGAAGGGGAACACAGTTAAGCTTTCAGATTATAAAGGAAAAAAGGTTTATTTGAAATTTTGGGCAACCTGGTGTGGCCCTTGCCGGCAAAGTATGCCTGAATTAGAGAAATTGGTTAAGGATACGGATAGAGACTTTGAAATTCTAACCATTATGGCACCGGGGATGCAAGGTGAAAAAACAGAAGAAGAATTCGTCAAATGGTTTGATCAACAAGATTACAAGTCAGTACCGGTCTTGTACAATCCAGATGGTTCTGCATTTGCAGATTATCAGGTTCGCTCTATTCCTACAGAAGTCTTTATAGACAGTCATGGGAAAATTGGACATGTCCAATTAGGGGCTATTTCAAACGAAGAGGCTAAGAAGATCATCAAAGAGTTACAATAAAAAAATGAAGCACGAAGCTTCATTTTTTCTAGTTTCTTAGTTGCTTGCACCAGAAGTGGCATCGGCATCTCCGTGCCCTCCGTCACCATGTCCTCCAGCATCAGAAGCACCAGAAGTTGCATCTGCACTACCGTGTCCACCAGCAGGAGCAAATGGACCGCTTCCGCCAACTAGACGTTGACCTGTTGTTTGCAGGTACCAGTCCAACCATGGTTTGAAGTTGAAGACAATCTCATTGATACCAGCGTAAGAACCATCTTCATAGTACATAGCTTGGTAGTTGTGAGTGTTGATCACGCCTTCAGGAGATCCTGGAACAATGGTCCGAACATAGTCTTGGTTACCGTTACGAAGGGTACCAATCACCCATTCCACGTTTTTCATACGTGCTGGTGGTAGGGAGCCGTGAACGGTTGACATCCGGCTTCCTGATTGAGGTGGCACGCGTTTAGCAAACATGGTATCTGGATCTTGATGGGCATTGTTGTAGTAGAGGAATTGGTTGTTATCATCGGCATATGTCAATTCGAAAGGCATAGCCTTTAAGAACATATCAATTTGGTTAACAGTTAGGATACCGTGGTCGAGTTTGACATAGGTATCGCCAGAAACGGCACCAGTGATTTCAGCTACTTTTTCTACCCAATCTGGATCGTCAGGATCGACTTCAGTAACAGTTGTAGCGATTGGATGATTACAATCCAAGTCTTCTGGTTCAATTGGTTTTGGTTTTTTCAATTTCGATACAACCTCAACGTATTTCATAAAATTATCCAAGCAGGTTTCAAGGAATTTGACGGTTCCCTCGTTGATGATATTGCCGTTTTCGTCAAAAGCTTCTTTTGCTTTTCCAAGAAGGAATTCATTTCCTGGAAGGGTATAAGCATTGACACCTGGGGCATCGAGGATCTTACGGAGGTGAACTTGTGCACGTGAAGTCCCTTGATCATAGTAAGAAGCACCGACGATCATAACCGGTTTGTTTTCAAATGGATGCACCTCGAAAGATAGCCATTCAAGAACAGACTTGAGAGCAGCAGAGATCGTATGGTTGTGCTCTGGAGTGGCAATGATAACACCATCTGCACGAGTGATTTTGTTATATAAAAGACGCAATTGGAAACTTTCGTCCCATTTTTCATCTTGGTTAAACATTGGAACTTCGTCGATTTCAAGAACTTCCAATTCAAATTTGATTTTAAATTGGCGGCGAATGAATTCCAATAGTTTACGGTTATATGATTGATCGTAGTTCGATCCTACAAGTCCAACAAATTTCATTCTTTTCTGTCTCCTATCTTACAAGTTTTCCCAGTCAAATTCTTCAGCATCTTTTCGAAGCAATTCTTGGGCGTTGCGCAATTTGTCTGTGATTTTTACAAACACACGGAAATCATCAAAGATGGCATCTAATTTTTGAATGACATCTAAATCCACCAAGTCACCATTTTGATCAAACGCTTGAAGAGAGTGAGAAAGCAAGAATTCGTCTGGAAGAACAGTTGCTTTGATTTCTGGTGAGTTCAAGATTTGACGAAGTTGCAATTGCGCACGAGAAGAACCAAGTGTTCCATATGATGCACCTGTGATCATCACTGGCTTGCTTAAGAGAGGGTAGATCCCATAAGATAACCAAGCAAGGGCGCTCATCAAGACAGCAGGGATTGAATGATCGTATTCTGGTGTGCCAATGATGACACCATCAGCTTCCTCGATTTTAGCAGCAATCTCTAAGATAGCTTCAGGAACTTGTTTGTTGGCTGGCTTGTTGAAGACAGGGATATCTTTGATTTCAACCAATTCAATTTCAGCCTTATCAGCAAAATGCTTTTGCATGTATTGAAGTAGTTGGCGGTTTGTTGAACGTTTGGAGTTTGTTCCAACGATCGCAATAAGTTTTGTCATGGAAAATTCCTTTCTGATAGGAGAATTATAAATAAGATTGAAGCCCACTTGTATAGGCAATCTTGCCTGATTGAGAAACCAATAAGGTATCTATACCAGGAAGTGATTCAACAGTGTTGAGGATAGAAGCAGGAGATTCCCCGAACAAGCGGGTAGTCCATATCTCCCCGTCTACGGATCGATCAGATATGATGGTGATACTAGCTAAGTCTGTCTCGACCGGATAGCCCGTCGCGCTATCAAAGATGTGGTGAAACGACTGGCCGTCAACTTCTAAATGACGCTCGTAGATGCCAGAGGTGACAACAGATTTATCCTTGACGGAGAGGACCAGTAGGTGCTGGCCTCTTTTTTCGACTGGATTTTGAATGCCAATCCGCCAAGGCTGTTGTTTGATAGGGTGTTGACCGACAGTGAGGATATTTCCTCCAAGATCGATTAAGGCATCTGTTACTCCCTGACTCTTTAAAAAGGTTGCAATACAGTCTGCACTATAGCCCTTGGCCAAAGCTCCTAAATCAATCTTCATTCCAGGACGCGTCAGAAAGACTGTATGGTTTTCTGGGTCGAGCTGGATTTGGTGAGGATCGATCTTGGCCAGGGCTTGATCAATTTCCCCTTGCTGGGGACGTCTAGCATCTGAAAATCCAATTCGCCAGGTCTGTACAAGAGGACCAATGGCGATGTTTAAATGGCTGTCTTGAGCTTGACTATGCAAGGTACCTAATGCAATCAGTTCAAAAAGATCTGGATGAACTTGGACAGGAGCAATACCAGCTTGGTGATTGACCTCCATGAGTTCAGAACTTGCATCATTAGCACTGAAGCGATGTTCGTAGGAGCGAAGAAGTTCAAAGCAGCGGGCTAAGAGTTCATTCGCTTGTGGGTGACAGATCGAAACAGTGATGGTCGTACCCATCAAACGTTCGGATCGACTACTTAGGTCCACTAAAAATCTATCCTTTCCTATTTTCACTCACTTACAGTATATCAAAAAGATATCGTTTTCACAATCCTTTCGAGCATATTGTTTGACATTTTTTGAAACATGTGAAGTGTGATTTTCTGGAAAATTGAAAAAAAGATCACAAATTCTGAGCAAAATAATTGTAACCGATATCATTTTTATGATATACTCAAGAAGTAAATTAAATTAAAGGTAGGATTTATTCTATGAGTAAAATCGTTGTTGTAGGGGCAAACCATGCCGGAACAGCTTGTATCAACACTATGTTAGATAATTTTGGAAATGAAAATGAAATTGTGGTTTTTGACCAAAACTCAAACATTTCATTCCTTGGATGTGGGATGGCGCTTTGGATCGGTGAACAAATCGATGGTCCTGAAGGTCTTTTCTACTCTGACAAAGAAAAATTGGAAGCAAAAGGTGCGAAAGTCTACATGAACTCTCCTGTTCTTTCAATTGACTATGATAACAAAGTGGTAACAGCGGAAGTTGATGGGAAAGAACACAAAGAATCTTACGAAAAATTGATCTTTGCGACTGGATCAACACCAATCATTCCTCCAATTAAAGGAGTTGAAATCGTACCTGGTAACCGCGAATTCAAAGCAACACTTGAAAATCTTCAATTCGTTAAATTGTACCAAAATGCTGAAGAAGTCATCGAAAAATTGAAAGACAACAGCAAACACTTGAACCGTATCGCCGTAGTTGGTGGTGGTTACATCGGTGTTGAACTTGCTGAAGCTTTCGAACGTCTTGGTAAAGACGTTGTCTTGGTGGATATCGTGGACACTGTCTTGAATGGCTACTACGACAAAGACTTCACTGACATCATGGCGAAAAACTTGGAAGACCACAACATCCGTTTGGCACTTGGACAAACGGTTCAAGCGGTTGAAGGAGATGGTAAGGTAGAACGCCTTGTAACCGATAAAGAAACCTTCGATGTAGATATGGTTATCTTGGCTGTTGGTTTCCGTCCTAATACAGCTCTTGCTGATGGTAAGATCGAACTCTTCCGCAACGGTGCCTTCCTTGTTGATAAGAAACAAGAAACGTCACTTCCAGGTGTATACGCAGTTGGTGACTGTGCGACTATCTTCGATAACGCTCGTAACGAAATGAGCTACATCGCTCTTGCGTCTAATGCGGTTCGTTCAGGTATTGTCGGTGCCTACAATGCGACTGGTCATGAATTAGAAGGAATCGGTGTTCAAGGTTCTAACGGTATCTCTATCTACGGCCTTCACATGGTTTCAACTGGTTTGACGCTTGAAAAAGCGAAAGCTGCAGGCTTCAATGCCACTGAAACTGGCTTTAACGACCTTCAAAAACCTGAATTTATCAAACACGATAACTATGAAGTTGGTATCAAGATCGTCTATGATAAAGATACTCGTCAAATCCTTGGAGCTCAAATGGTATCACGTGATAGCGCCATTTCAATGGCTATCCACATGTTCTCACTTGCGATTCAAGAACACGTGACGATTGATAAATTGGCCTTGACAGACTTGTTCTTCTTGCCACACTTCAACAAACCATACAACTACATCACAATGGCAGCTTTAACTGCTGAATAATAGCTAAAGTTCTATTAAAAACTTTCCTTAGGTGAGTACGGACGTCAGCGAACTTCGTAGAAGTTCCATGACTAATTATTGAGCCTAAGGTCTCAATAATTCCGAGTGCCTGAAACTCTATTGTTTCAGGCACTTTTCTCACAGCGGAAAGTTTTGACTTTTCTTTATTCGTTCCATAATAAATAGAACATATTTATATTTCTTTGTAGAATTTCTTAACTTATTTTACTTGATAAAATGGTTTGTTTACATTCTAAACAAAACTAACAAGGGTAGTTTTGTTTTTTTCTGTCTTTCCATGTATTCAGAGGCAGTGAAATAAGGTATAATGAATAGGATAAGAGTTTGAAGGAGTTAGGGAATGTCTGCTAAAGAAGAAGCCTTTAAAAATGAATTTCAATTTGCCTCTAGTTCAATTGTGGCCCATATTGTCAGAGGTGTTCTGGTTGGGATCGTAGTGGGCTGCATCGTCTCGAGTTTTCGTTTTTTGATCGAACATATTTTTCATTTTGTTCAAGGCGTTTACAAGGAGATGTCGACTCAACCATTTTATTTGTTTGCGATGCTGTTGGGTTATGGGGTGATCGTACTGATTGCTGGTCGCCTCATTCGCACCAATCGGGATATCAAGGGATCAGGAATTCCGCAAGTCGAAGCGGAGCTTAAGGGCCTCTTAGCTGTGAGCTGGTGGGATACCTTGTGGAAGAAGTATATTCTAGGTGTCTTGGCCATCGGAAGTGGCTTGATGCTTGGTCGTGAAGGTCCTAGTATTCAATTAGGTGCAATGGGTGGAAAAGGAGTGGCCCATCATTTAAAGGTCAGCCCGGTTGAGGAGCGGTCTTTGATTGCAAGTGGGGCTGCTGCTGGTCTTGCTGCTGCCTTTAATGCACCTATAGCGGGGCTTTTATTTGTGGTTGAAGAGGTCTACCATCATTTTTCACGCTTCTTTTGGATTTCGACCTTAGCTGCTAGTTTGACGGCTAATTTTATTTCACTCAATGTCTTTGGTCAAACACCAGTGCTTCATATGCCACAAAATATTCCACCGCTCCATCTGTCTCAGTACTGGATTTATCTTTTTCTTGGAGTCTTTTTAGGGGCAGCAGGGTATGTCTACGAAATAGTGGTTCTCAATATCGGTCGATTGTATCGCTTACTTGAGAAGATTTTCCATGTTCCTTCTCATTATTCTTCTTTATTTGCCTTTGTCTTGATTCTTCCAATCGGCTATTTTCTTCCCCAAATTCTTGGTGGTGGAAATCAATTGGTCTTGGATTTGGCTCGAGTACCGTATCCAGTGCTGACCATCCTTCTTTATTTTGCGATCCGTTTCATCTGGAGTATGTTGAGCTATGGTAGTGGCTTGCCAGGAGGCATCTTCCTTCCAATTTTAGCATTAGGATCTCTTTTAGGGGCCATCGTTGGAACCTTCCTCCAAAACATTGGCTTTATCTCTCAAAACCAGCTGCCTCTTTTCATCATTTTAGGAATGAGTGGGTATTTTGGGGCTATTTCAAAAGCGCCATTAACAGCTATGATCTTGGTAACAGAGATGGTCGGTGATATTCGCAGTTTAATGCCCCTAGGTATGGTGACCTTGCTGGCTTATATGATCATGGATCTCTTCCATGGAGCGCCAGTCTATGAAGCCATGCTCGAGCAATTGTTGCCGGATAAGGCGCAAGAAGAAGGAGAGTTAACTTTAATTGAGATCCCTGTATCAGAAAAGATTGCAGGAAAGCAAGTCCATGAACTGCACCTCCCTCAAGATATCTTGATTACCACGCAAATGCGAAGCGGTAAGAGCTATACGGTCAATGGTGCGACCCGCTTGTATCTTGGAGATAGCATCTTTGTGGTGGTTAAAGAATCCGAAATCGGACGGGTCAAGGATATTCTTTTGTAAAAGACAGATTCTCAGAAAAGCTTTTCTATTATTAAATTTTCAGACAATTATTGAAAAATGAGAAAATATCTGGTAGAATAAGGGCAAGAACAAATGAGGAGAAGTCTTTCATGAAAAAATATAGTCTACTCTTATTGAGTGTTGCTCTTTTAGCAGGGTGTGCAAATTCTACTAGCAAACAGTCGAATCAAAAGACGCAAACCAGCTCAACGGTGCAATTGTCGAAGGATGACCAGAAGACCTTGGACAATGCGACAGCTGAATACAAAGACTTTGTTGAAATGCAAATTGACCAATTGCTCAAGGATACAGAAGGATTCCGTGCTACCCTAAAAGACGGTAATTTGGAAGAAGCCAAAAAGCAATATCCCTTGATCCGTATGGCCTATGAACGTTCCGAACCGATTGCTGAAACCTTCGGGGAATCGGATGTCAAGATCGACTACCGCTTGGTGGATTATGTGGATGAAAATAAATCAGAAGATGGCTGGTCAGGTTTCCACCGGATTGAGCGTATCCTTTGGGAAAACAATACCACAGATGGAACAGACAAATACGCTGACCAACTAGTGAACGATATCAAGGAGTTGAAAGCTAAGATCGCAACCGTTGATGTGACTCCTGATGTGATGCTAACTGGGGCTGTCGATCTGCTCAATGAAGTGGCAACGCAAAAGATTACAGGTGAAGAAGAAGTCTTCTCTCATACAGATCTTTACGACTTCCGTGCAAACATTGAAGGGGCTGAAAAGATCTTCTCTCTCTTTAAACCTTTGATTGAGAAAAAAGATGCCAAATTGGTTAAAACCTTGGAAGCAGAATTTAAGAATGTTAATGCTTTATTGGACAAACACATGACAGATGATTCAAACTATAAGTCTTACACAGATTTATCCAAGGAAGATACCAAGGAATTGGCAGAAGCTGTGACCAAACTTGGTGAACCTTTGTCTCAAATGGGTGTGATTTTAGATGGGAAATAAGAAAAATGACTGACGAAAAATTTTTAGATCAAAAAATGGAC
>OBVV01000719.1_pt1 | contig 11432 bp, 9 predicted proteins | sample 1476221 | NCBI WGS metagenome assembly OBVV01 (sample SAMEA2580029, study PRJEB22360) | human gut metagenome | biome: human gut; feature: human-associated habitat; material: faeces | place: Denmark | collected 2008/2010 | reverse complement strand
TATTTTTTAAATATCAAAAAATAATATTAATTTTCTTCAATAGTAAGTATTTCACCTGTGTGTGCATCAGCATAGAAGGTATACTCTATATCACGGTTGTTTTTATTTTGAGTAATACCACCTTGATAAACAAAACGATTTAAATATTGCTCTTTATTTTGCAAAGGTTCATGAAGAATGTAAGAACCTTTAATATCCATAAAATATGATTTTACTTCCTCTAATATTCTATCCGGATTTTTTACTTTTTTGTTTTTCAATGTATGATAGAGTATAAAAGCCGTAGATGCTCCTATAGTTATTACGATGGGAATGGAGATATATTTTATAGTTTGACGAGTCATAATTATCGAATCTAACCTTTCTATTAATAGTTCTTATTATTAGTTTACCATAATCAAAATGATATAATAAATTTAAGGAGTGTGTTTATGTAATGGAAAACGATAAAACTTTACTTCGTATAAAAACATTAACAGAATTACATGGAGCACCAGGCTTTGAAGAAGAAGTACGTGACTACATGAAAAAAGAAATGACCCCATTTGTAGATGAAGTGATAACTACTCATTTGGGAAGTGTTTTTGGTATAAAAAAATCAAAAAAACAAAATGCAAAGCGTGTGATGGTAGCGGCTCATATGGATGAAATTGGCTTTATGATTACGAACATCACTCAAAATGGCATGTTACAGTTTACTAACTTAGGCGGTGTATCTAATGATATATGGCAAGGACAACGACTGCAGGTTAAAAATAGAAATGGTGAAAAAATTGTAGGCGTAGTTTCGAATATACCAAAACATTTTAGAACAGGTAATGAAGCGGTTCCTGAGATTAAAGATTTAATGTTAGATATAGGAGCAGAAAGTGATAAAGAAGTTCGATCACGTGGAATAGAAATAGGGGACACAATTGTTCCTTTTACACCATTCACTCAATTATCTGAACATCGATATAGTGCTAAGGCATGGGATAATCGTTACGGTTGTGTCTTAGCAATTGAAATATTAGAATTACTCAAAGATGTAGAATTAGATGTAGATTTATATGTGGGTGCAAACGTCCAAGAAGAAGTTGGATTAAGAGGTGCGAAAGCATCAACTGAATTAATACAACCAGATATAGCATTCGTTGTAGATTGTTCTCCTGCAAATGATATTAAAGGTAAGCAGCAATTATCTGGTCAATTAGGTGAAGGAACATTAATTCGAATTAAAGATGGTACGATGATTCTCTCTCCACGTTTCAGAGACTATCTACTGGAGTTAGTTGATACATTTGATATTCGTTCACAATATTATATTTCACCAGGTGGTACAGATGGGGGAGAAATCCATAAAGCAAATAAAGGTGTACCTACAGCAGTTATAGGTGTATGTGCACGATATATTCATAGTACAGATGCGGTATTTGATATTAGAGATTATTATGCTGCGCGTGAATTATTAAAACAAGCTGTGAGTCACTTAACAAATGAAAACATTTTAACATTACAATTTCAAAGTGAGGAGAAATAATATGATTACATTAGAAACTGAAAAACAATTTGAAGAATTAAAAAATGAACAAACGGTATTTGAATTTACAGCTGGATGGTGTCCAGATTGTAAAGTGATTGAACCAGATTTACCGAAATTAGAAAAAAAATACTCTAATTTTAAATTTGTATCAATAGATCGAGATAAATTTATAGATTTAGCAATTGAAAATGATATCATGGGTATTCCAAGCTTTCTCGTATATAAAAATGGTGAATTAATGGGAAGTTATATTGGAAAAGAACGAAAATCAATCGAACAAATAGATTCATTTTTAAGTCAATATGTGTAAATGAGTAATTAGGACTTAAATTTTCTTATCTATATGAAAGAATAGCCTAATTTTTCTGTAATTGAAGCTCTTTTTATTGTAAAATATTGTAAGGTGCGAAAATAGGAGTGTTTTAATATGAACGTCTTTCAAATGAGAGATACATTAAAACAACGTTTAAAGCATTTAGACGTTGATTTTAAGTTTGATCGTGAAGAAGAAACATTACGTATATATAGACGAGATAATTTTAAAGGCGTAACTATCAAGCTTAATGCAATTGTAGCAAAGTATGAAGAACAAAAAGAGAAAATCATTGATGAAATTATCTATTATGTTGAAGAGGCCATTGCGCAAATGGATGATAATGGTCTATCTAAAATGAAAGATATTCAAGTTATGCCTGTAATAAGATCAACTAGTTTTGATAAAAAAACTAAAGAAGGTCATCAATTTGTTATTGAAGAACATACTGCAGAAACTAATATTTATTATGCACTTGATTTAGGAAAATCGTACCGATTAATTGATGAAAGTATGTTAAAAACACTAGGTTTAACTTCACAACAAATTAAAGAAATGTCGTTGTTTAATATACGTAAACTTGAGAATAAATATAAAACAGATGAAGTAAAAGGAAATATTTTTTATTTTATCAATTCAAATGACGGATATGATGCGAGTCGTATTTTAAATACAAAATTTTTAAATGAAATTGAAGCTCAATGTGAAGGTGAAATGTTAGTCGCTGTTCCTCATCAAGATGTATTAATTATTGCTGATATACGCAATAAAACAGGCTATGACGTTATGGCACACTTGACGATGGAATTTTTTACTAAGGGACTTGTACCTATAACGTCACTTTCATTTGGTTATAAAAAAGAACATTTAGAGCCGATTTTTATTTTAGGAAAAAATAATAAGCAAAAAAGAGATCCAAACGTTATTCAACGTTTAGAAGCGAATCGTAAAAAATTTAATAAAAAATAACTAATAATACGTCAAAAGGAGAATTTAAATGAATTTATTTTATAATAAAGAAGGCGTAGGGGACGTTGCATTTTTACAAATTGAACCAACAGATGGACCTTTTGAATATGAAATAAAAAATAATGTGGTTGCTATTAAACATGAAAATCAAATTGTTGGATTTAATATTTTCGATTTTTCAAAAGTATATTCAGTTAATAGTAATGGTCATATTAAATTAAATGAAACGCTTGTAGAAGCTATACAGCAATCAATTACAAATGCAGGTTTTGATTATCAACTTGAAGCGGATTTATCACCTAAATTTGTTGTAGGCTATGTAGAAACTAAAGAAAAGCATCCTAATGCAGATAAATTAAGTATTTTGAAAGTTGATGTTAGTAGTGAAAAACTACAAATCGTGTGCGGTGCGCCAAATGTAGAAGCAGGTCAAAAAGTTGTCGTAGCTAAAGTCGGTGCAGTTATGCCAAGTGGCATGGTAATTAAAGATGCTGAATTACGTGGTGTGGCATCAAGTGGTATGATTTGTTCAATGAGAGAATTGAACTTGCCTAATGCACCTCAAGAAAAAGGAATCATGGTATTGTCTGACGATTATAAAGTAGGCAATGCATTTTTTGATTAAAAAACTAGGAAGGATGTGGAAGTATGAGTTGGTTTGATGAATTATTTGGCAATGATAAACATTCTGATGAAGAATTACTAAGACGAAAAAATAAACGTCGACATAACTCAGAAACACAAAAGAATGGTGAGCATACCTTACTTCCTGAAAATGATGATATCTATGATCGTCCGCGTGGAAAATTTCGTTTTCCTATTGATTTAGGGCAAGATGCTGAAACATATGATGAAGCGGTTTACAGAGAAGTTGATGAAGATGAATATATGTCGCAGAAATCATCTAAAAGTGATAAAGAATTTGGTTATGGCGCTTATAGTTATGATGAAATAGATAATAATGACTATCCTCAAACTTATGATAGTGCAACAGATACTCGAAGACGCAGAAGAAGACAGTATACAAATCATGATGATACTGGAGTGCCTTCAATTAAAGAAAGACCTTCTAATAAACGTAATAAGTCGTTGAATAGTGCACAATTAAATGAAAACAATAATAGAAAAACGACTTCTCAATATCATAAGTATACAAATAATCATTCTCATGTGAAATTACAATCGGAGCGTTTTAAATCAAACTATAAAACGACATCGAATTCTACATATCACCATTCAAGTTTTAGAACTTCAGAAGTACCATCTGCAGTATTTGGTACAAAAAAACGCCGACCAATTGAAAATGGTGTTATCCCTCCATTAAAAGAGAATGAAAATGATGATAATCATAATGACGATAAAAATAATTTAACACAAGATCAAACAGCACAACGAGTATCTGATAATGATGTAAAAACAAATATAAGCAAGTCTAAAAATGAACCGTTGAATCAAACTAAGTATGAAGATACTGAGATTTCAATTATTAATGATCAAAATTCTAATATTTATGAAACTACATCTTCAAAAAGTAAAGTTCCTAATTTTTCTCAAAAAGATAATACGGTGAATATTGAGAATATTTATGCGTCACAAATAGTAGAAGAAATTAGACGTGAAAGAGAAAAAAAAGCACAACAAAAACGTAAATTTAAAGAAGCTTTACAGAATAAGCGTCAACAATCATCGGATAGTGATAACGAAATCCAAAAAGTCATTGATGAAATGTATGCAAATCAAGCTAAGCAGTACACTGGAGAGAGTTCTCTAGATCATGAAGAAAATAATGATGAAGAGAGAACGACACATACAGAAGATAGTACTGATAAAATGGAAGACACAAATGAGAATACTACAGATAATCATGTGATTGATGAAGGGACTCAAACTGATTCAAATACATCTAATTATGATGACGATGATGAGCAGTATCAATATGAAGAAATTGATTTGAAATCTGTCCCAAATATTCAAACTGTTAATGATAAAGATGTAGAAATACGAGAAGTTAATGATACGACATCTACAGACGAACATAATGATGATCAATTGTCAGAAGATAATCTTAACGTAGCACCTATACATTCAACTAAAGACAAACATCATCATCTTAATAAAAATGAAGATGCTCATTTAAGTAAAGCTAATAAATTGCAAGAAGATAATTATACTTCAAAAGAAGAAGTAGAGGAAGCAAAGTATCATGAGATGAACGTTTCTTCGAATGAAGATATAACTAAACAATCAAATCATAACGATGATGACATTGACCATTCAATTGATAATGCAATTGAAACAGATACTGAGTATGCTTCTGAACAAGTTGAACATAACAATGATTCAGTTCATGACTCATCATCTAACACTGAAGGGGAAAAATTAGAAGATGATGACAAACAAATCGTTGAAAATGAGGATGTTTCATCATCTATTAAATCTTCAATCATTCCGGGTAGTAAACCTTTTAACGTTGTGATGACGCCATCTGACAAGAAGCGTTTGATGGATGCTAAAAAATTCAAAAAAACTAATAAAGTTACCGTTCCAGAATTAAAACCAGAAACAAAATTGGAACGTAAATCAGTTAGTATACCAAGTTCAAGTCCATCAGTAAAAGCGACTAATAATCATGAAGAGCATATTAAAAAGAATATTAATGAACAATCACTTCAAGATAATCAAGAAGATGAAACGAGTGAACTTTCAAATGTACAAAATGAAAATACACAAGCCATATCTATGACATTAAATACTCAGAATGAAGATCAAGATGAAAACGAGCAACACGAAAGTAAAGCTGCGATTAGAAAAGGTCCTAATATTAAATTACCAAGTCTTGAATTATTAGAAGATCCGGAAATTCATCAAATTGATAACTCATGGATTGAAGAGAAAAAACAAGAATTAAATGATGCGTTTTATTACTTTAATGTTCCTGCAGAAGTTCAAAATGTGACTGTAGGTCCAAGTGTAACACGATTTGAGTTAGCTGTTGAAAAAGGTGTGAAAGTTTCGAGAATTACTGCTTTGCAAGATGATTTAAAGATGGCACTGGCCGCTAAAGATATAAGAATTGAAGCACCTATTCCAGGTACAAGCTTGGTAGGTATTGAAGTACCAAATCAAAATTCTTCAAAAGTAAGTTTAAAATCAATCTTAGAATCACCTAAGTTTAAAGATACTGAATCTAAATTAACAGTAGCTATGGGTAATCGGATTAATAATGAGCCATTATTAATGGATATTGCTAAAACGCCTCATGCTTTAATAGCTGGAGCGACAGGTTCAGGTAAATCTGTATGTATTAACAGTATATTAATGTCATTATTATATAAAAATCATCCAGAAGAGTTGAGATTATTATTGATTGATCCAAAAATGGTTGAATTAGCGCCATATAATGACTTACCACATCTTGTTTCACCAGTTATTACAGATGTTAAAGCAGCTACTCAAAGTTTAAAGTGGGCTGTTGAAGAGATGGAAAGACGTTATAAACTGTTTGCAAAATATCACGTACGCAATATTACTGCTTTCAATAAAAAAGCGTCTTACGAACAACGTATGCCTAAGATAGTCATTGTTATTGATGAATTAGCAGATTTAATGATGATGGCTCCACAAGAAGTAGAACAATCTATTGCTAGAATTGCTCAAAAAGCGAGAGCTTGTGGAATTCATATGTTAGTAGCGACACAAAGACCTTCAGTTAATGTTATTACTGGACTTATTAAAGCTAATATACCAACCCGTATTGCATTTATGGTGTCTTCAAGCGTGGACTCTAGAACTATTATTGATAGTGGAGGCGCTGAAAGACTATTAGGGTACGGTGATATGCTATATTTAGGTAGTGGTATGAATAAACCTATACGTGTACAAGGTACATTTGTATCTGATGAAGAAATTGATGATGTCGTTGATTTCATCAAAGCACAAAGAGAACCAGAATATTTATTTGAAGAAAAAGAATTGTTGAAAAAGACTCAAACTCAAGCACGAGATGAATTATTTGATGATGTTTGTAGTTTTATGGTCAAAGAAGGACATATATCTACTTCATTAATCCAACGACATTTCCAAATTGGTTATAATCGTGCAGCAAGAATCGTCGATCAATTAGAACAACTAGATTATATATCTGGAGCAAACGGCTCTAAACCAAGAGATGTATTTATTACTGAGGCAGATTTAAAGAAAGATTAATTTTAAAGGAGTTTTATGGATATGACGCATTATCATTTTGTCGGAATTAAAGGTGCAGGAATGAGTTCATTAGCACAAATTATGCACGATTTAGGACATGAAGTTCAAGGTTCAGATATTGAAAAATATGTATTTACAGAAGGAGCACTTAAAAATAAAGGGATTAAAATTTTACCATTTAGTGTAGATAATATACATGAAGGAATGGTAGTTATTCAAGGTAATGCATTTCCTGATACACATGAAGAAATTGTTAGAGCACATGAATTAAAGTTGGATGTGATTAGATATCATGATTTTCTTGGTCAAGTCATTAATCAATATACATCGGTAGCAGTTACAGGTGCTCATGGTAAAACGTCTACAACTGGTTTATTATCTCACGTTATGAATGGAGACAAGAAAACATCATTCTTAATTGGTGATGGTACAGGAATGGGTTTACCAGGTAGTGATTATTTTGCATTTGAAGCGTGTGAATATAGACGTCACTTTTTAAGCTATCACCCAGATTATGCAATTATGACAAATATTGATTATGACCATCCTGATTATTTTAAAAATATCGACGATGTTGCTAGTGCTTTCCAAGAAATGGCAAATAATGTAAAAAAAGCTATTATTGCTTGGGGAGATGATGAACATTTAAGAAATTTAAAAGCAGATGTACCTATTTATTATTATGGTCTTAGTAAAAACGATGATGTATATGCAGATAATATACAAATAACTGAAAATGGTACTCAGTTTGATGTGTATATTAATGGAGAATACTATGATCAATTTTTAACACCACAATATGGTAATCATAATATTCAAAATGCCTTAGCAGTCATTACAATTAGTTATCTTGAAAAAATGGATGTTAATAATATTAAAGAAGCTTTAGAAACATTTGGTGGTGTAAAACGTCGCTTTAATGAAACTTTTGTTTCAAAACAAGTATTAGTAGACGATTATGCTCACCATCCAAGAGAAATTAGTGCTACAATTGAAACAGCACGAAAAAAATATCCAAATAAAGATGTCGTTGCAGTATTCCAACCTCATACGTTTTCAAGAACTCAAGCTTTCTTAGATGAATTTGCTGATGCATTAAGTAAAGCAGACCACGTATTTTTATGTGAAATTTTTGGTTCAATACGTGAAAATACTGGAGAATTAACTATCCAAGATTTAATAAATCGTATTGACGGATCTGCGTTAATCGATGAAAATAGTATTGATGTATTAGAAAAATTTGATAATGCTGTTATTCTATTTATGGGTGCCGGAGATATTCAAAAAATTCAACGTGCTTATGAAGAAAAAATTGGTATGTCAAAAGAATTCTAATATGTTTATATATAATTATTATGGGTATTTATAATTAATGACTTTTATTTTAAAAGAATATTTAGGAGGCGTTTTTTATGCATTGGATTTTACCAATTGCTGGAATTATTGCTGCAATCGCATTCTTAATTTTATGTATTGGAATTGTCGTAGTTTTAATTTCAGTTAAGAAAAATTTAGATCATGTGGCTAAAACACTTGATGGTGTTGAAGGTCAAGTTCAAGGTATTACTCGTGAAACTACTGATTTACTTCATAAAGCTAATCGCTTAACTGAAGACATTCAAGGTAAAGTTGAACGTTTAAACTCTGTTGTTGATGGTGTTAAAGGTATTGGCGACTCAGTTCAAACTTTAAATAGCTCAGTTGATCGTGTAACTAACTCAATCACACATAATATTTCTCAAAATGAAGATAAAATTTCTCAAGTAGTTCAATGGTCAAATGTTGCAATGGAAATTGCTGACAAATGGCAAAATAGACACTATCGTAGAGGAAGTGCAAACTACAGAGCTAACTCTGTAGCTAATGATGCAAATCAAAATTACACTACAAACGTTGAGAAAAACTTTTAATATGATTCAATCAAATGCACTTAAATGAGGTTTTTACTTGTTTAAGTGCATTTCTTATAGGAGGAATAAATATGAGTAAGAAATATAATCGTGACTCATTTGAAACGAACAACACTAGCAATGATTTACATGGTAGAGGTGCGAATCAACAAGAAGACGTAGCGCAAAGTAGTGCGACAAAACACTACGATAGAGATGCATTTGAAACGAACAACACTGGTAATGATTTACATGGTAGAGGTGCGAATCAACAAGAGGACGTAGCGCAAAGTAATGCGACAAAACATTACGATAGAGATGCATTTGAAACGAACAACACTGGTAATGATTTACATGGTAGAGGTGCGAATCAACAAGAAGACGTAGCGCAAAGTAGTGCAACAAAACATTACGATAGAGATGCATTTGAAACAAATAACTCAGGTAATGACTTACATGGTCATGGCGTAAATCAACCTAATGGTGATGTGTACACAAATGCGACAAAACATTACGATAGAGATGCATTTGAAACGAACAACACTGGTAATGATTTACATGGTAGAGGTGCGAATCAACAAGAAGACGTAGCGCAAAGTAGTGCAACAAAACATTACGATAGAGATGCATTTGAAACAAATAACTCAGGTAATGACTTACATGGTCGTGGTGTAAATCAACCTAATGGTGATGTGCACACAAATGCGACAAAACATTACGATAGAGATGCATTTGAAACAAATAACTCAAGTAATGACTTACACGGTCATGGAGTAAATCAACTAGATCAAAACAACTTTGTTAATACACCACATTATAATCGTGATGACTATGAGAGTTATAATCATCCAAAATTCTCAAATCAAGCTGCTAGTGATACTAATCAAGAGATTGATTATAAAACTTATTATAATGATCCAAGATTTAAGTCTCGTAAACGTTTTATTGTTAGCTTTATTACCGGTGCAATCATTGGCTCAACTATTGGACTTTTAACTAAAAATAAAGCAAACCAAAAAATTGATGATTTAAAAGCAAAAGAACAAGAAGTTAAAGATAATTATTATAGTATTAAACAACAAACAGAAGAAACAATTGATAATGTAAGACATAAAATTGAAGACTTAAAAAATAGAAAAAATACAGGTATTTCTTCCGATGAGCTTGCAGCACAACGTCGAGCAATTCAATCAGAAACATCAAATCATTTAGCAGATGAATCACCATTAGCAAAAGAAATACAAGAAGCTAAAGCTGAAACTACAGTAAAAGAAAATAATTATATTAATAATGAACATAATAGTGCGGAAGAAATTGTAGCACAACAAAATGCTATTAAAGATGAGTTGTCAAATAACTTAGCAGACGAATCGCCACAAGCGCAAGAAATACAAGAAGCTAAAAAAGAAGCAATTGCTAAAGATGAAAAACAAGAAGAAACAGATGCACTTGCAGCACAACGTCGAGCAATTCAATCAGAAACATCAAGCAATTTGGCAGACGAATCACCACAAGCGCAAGAAATACAAGAAGCCAAAAAAGAAGCAATCACTAAAGATGAAAAACAAGAAGAAACAGATGCACTTGCAGCACAACGCCGAGCAATTCAATCAGAAACATCAAGTAACTTAGCAGACGAATCACCACAAGCGCAAGAAATACAAGAAGCCAAAAAAGAAGCAATTGCTAAAGATGAAAAACAAGAAGAAACAGATGCACTTGCAGCACAACGTCGAGCAATTCAATCAGAAACATCAAGCAATTTGGCAGACGAATCACCACAAGCGCAAGAAATACAAGAAGCCAAAAAAGAAGCAATCACTAAAGATGAAAAACAAGAAGAAACAGATGCACTTGCAGCACAACGCCGAGCAATTCAATCAGAAACATCAAGTAACTTAGCAGACGAATCACCACAAGCGCAAGAAATACAAGAAGCCAAAAAAGAAACAATCGCTAAAGATGAAAAACAAGAAGAAACAGATGCACTTGCAGCACAACGTCGTGCAGTTCAAAATGAATCAGAAATAAATCAATTATCTAATCCAGCAAGAAGTCATCAAACTCAAAACAGCGAAAATGAATCACAAGCTTCTAAAATTGCATCGGCAGCTAGAACTAAGCAAGCTAAGTTAAAAGATAATAAAGATGTAGCAAGTAATACTCAAAAATTATTTGAGGAGGCACCAATAACATCTTCTAAATATGATAAAGTGCCTAATTTGATAACTAAAAATCATAAGTCATTTAATAAAGATGAAGAAATAACAAAAAATAAACAAACTCACCATGATGCTAAATTTGAAAAAGGAGTTATTACTCACCAACATCAACCATCTCAATCAAATTCAAATCAAAAAAATAAAAAACATAATCAAAAACGTAAAAATCAGAATCAAAAAAATAAAAATAAAAACAAAACGCCAAAGCAACAACAAAGAGCTGAAAAAGCAAATAGTAAAATAGAAAAACGTACATTTAATGATTAATATTTTTTAAAGAGCAGTGTAATATTTTACATTGCTCTTTTAAT
>OBVV01000714.1_pt1 | contig 11503 bp, 9 predicted proteins | sample 1476221 | NCBI WGS metagenome assembly OBVV01 (sample SAMEA2580029, study PRJEB22360) | human gut metagenome | biome: human gut; feature: human-associated habitat; material: faeces | place: Denmark | collected 2008/2010 | reverse complement strand
AAAATTAGAATTATGAAATCCATAAAGATTCTGTGCTCTTTATTATTGGTACTGATGGTATGCTCGGCATTCTCATTGAAAGGAAGTAAAGGTAAATCCGTTTATATAGTAGGTGTATCCGCATCGTTTACAGATTCATTGGTTTATTTCACGGAAATCCAATTGCTGGACAGTGTAAGGCTGGATAAGAATAAGATGTTGCCGGAGCGCTCACAATACAGTTATCAGCTGAAAAATTATTTGGAAAACGAGGAAGGGCTGACGAACCGCACTTGCTTTGTTTATTTCTCGAACAGCAGAAAGAAACTGCAGAAGACCATCAATAAGATGAAGATCAAGTATCAAAAAGGAAAGACCTTGCTGATTCGCGAAGTGAACCCCAATGCATTCAAGTTCAAGAAACCGGAAGAGTGATCCTTTTCTTATGAAAAAGATTCTATTTATATTTTTAACAGCCTGCTTTTTCTTCTCTTGCGAGAAGGAAACAATCGTGATTCCTCAGCAACATGCCGGAAGAACGGTCCTGGCTTTCTTTTGGGCGGATAACAGCTTGAATTCCAATTTGCGTAATAATATTCGGACGATGATGCAGGGGCTTCAGGCTATGAAGGATTCGGCTGCTTTGTTGGTATATTGGGATGGTGAGGCTTCGGATATCAGTTGGCCGGAGCCTTGTATCGTTGAATATGTGACTAATGGTCAAGGGAGGATCAACAGTATGTCCAAAGAAGCGGTCAATGCGATGATCGCGGATCAGGACATGTCGGTTCACGACTTGATAAGTATTGGCAATATCAGAAAAAAATATTCCCCTCAGACATCGACGGAGAAAACCGTCATGCAGACAGTGATAGGTGATATGATGAGTGTTTATCCGTCGGAAAGTTATGGAATAATCTTTGGTTCTCACGGTTCAGGATGGTTGCCCACTATTACCGGCACCCGTTCTATAGGTCAAGATGGCGGCCGGTATTCCAGTGACACAGCGTTGATACCGGAATTGGCGGAAGTGCTGCGTACGGTAAATCCTCAAAAGTTTGATTTTGTCTTGTTTGATGCGTGTATGATGGGGTGTGCCGAAGTGTATTATGAGCTGAAGGATGCTGCCAAATATTGCATCGCTTCTGTACTTGATATACCGGCAGCCGGATTTCCTTATGCAAGTGTGATGCCTTATTTGTATGAAAATGCGATCAAGGAGTATTTGAAGCCAATCTGTAAAGATTATATAGATTATTATAACTATAATGGTTGGGGAACCATTTCGGCAGTGGATTGCAATCAGATGGAAGGTTTGGCGGAAGCGGTCAGAAGTGTGATTTTGTCCAATCAGGATAGCCTGAAGAACGTGGATATAGCTGATTTGCAGCAATATGGCAAAGGCAGCAGCAACTTCAAAGGATATGCCTATGATATGTTACAGTTTATTGAAAAATTGTGTGGAGGAATGGCTCCAGACGATTTTACGCAACAATTAAAGAAGACGGTCATTTATACAGATTATACTCATGATCCCACCTCATCCTTGTACAGAATAGATGGGGATAACTACAGTGGAATGGGTATGTATATCCCCAATTCATTCACCACTCCCAAATATTTGCTTTGGAACAATTATTTCAAGTCTTCCATAGCGTGGTATCATGCATCCGGATGGGCTGAAACGGAATCTATTTGGGGGAATTGAAGGAGAATGCAGCCAGTTGCTTTTTACTTGATCCCGAATAATAGATATAGCGGATGGAAGTACCGAATTTCCGGTATTCTTCCATTTCCACCGAGTTGTCTACTGCATTCTGCAGGGCTTGTTTAAAGGCGGCATAATGGGTGTTCATATAAGTGGCGTTGTCCAGTTCTCCTGTAACACTGTAGAAATAGCTCACACTATTATCTTTCTCATTATAACGGGTGCTGTCCAGTGTAATCGTTTCGTTCATACGTGTGGGGCAGGACCGGTTGGTCTTTTCGGCTGTCTGTTTGAATTTACGGACTTGTGAACGGTGGTTATTATTACATCCTGCCAAAGTAAGGATGCCTAGGGCCGCTATTATAACTGTTTCTCTTTTCATTATAAATCGGTATTTTGAAGCGAAAGTAAACTATAAGTTTGAACAAAGCAAATGGATTTTTGTTTTTTATTAGTAAGTTTGTGCAAACAAAAAAAGTAAAACATGTCTCGCATTATAGATGAATTAAAACGTACGGACCACAAGCGTTATCTGGGTGGTCTTGATTTCTTTAAATATATTGGTCCCGGATTACTGGTTACTGTAGGTTTTATTGATCCGGGAAACTGGGCCTCGAATTTTGCAGCCGGTTCCGAATTTGGTTACGCGTTGTTGTGGGTGGTGACCCTGTCTACCATTATGTTGATTGTGTTGCAGCACAATGTGGCCCACCTGGGCATTGTGACGGGATTGTGCCTGAGTGAAGCAGCCACGCAGTATTGTCCCAAGTGGATATCCCGTCCCATTTTGGGCAGCGCGGTACTGGCCTCCATATCCACTTCGCTGGCGGAGATATTGGGAGGAGCCATTGCCTTGCAGATGCTTTTAGGAATTCCCATAGCCTGGGGATCTGTTCTTACTACGATGTTTGTCGTCATTATGCTTTTTTCCAATTCATATAAAAAGATAGAAAGAGCCATCATTGCTTTTGTATCCGTAATCGGCCTTTCGTTTCTGTATGAGTTGTTTTTGGTAGATATTGACTGGCCTGTGGCGGTCCGTTCCTGGGTGGTTCCCGACATACCCCAAGGCAGTATGCTGATTATCATGAGTGTGCTTGGGGCAGTGGTTATGCCGCATAATCTTTTCTTGCATTCAGAGGTGATACAGAGCCACGAGTACAACAAGCAGGACGAGAGTTCCATTCGTAAAGTATTGAAATATGAGTTCTATGATACTTTGTTCTCCATGATTGTGGGATGGGCTATCAATAGTGCCATGATCTTACTGGCAGCCGCTACTTTCTTCCGTACCCGGACTCCGGTGGAAGAGTTGCAGCAGGCGAAGTCGTTGCTTGACCCATTGCTGGGCAGCCATGCCGGAATCATTTTTGCCCTGGCATTGCTGATGGCGGGGATTTCCTCCACCATAACCAGTGGCATGGCGGCAGGTTCTATCTTTGCGGGTATTTTCGGTGAATCTTATCATATCAAGGATATTCACTCCAAGGTAGGTATTTTGATTTCTTTGGGGATAGCATTGGTTCTTATTTTCTTTATTGAGAATCCCTTTTACGGACTTATCATCTCTCAGATGATTCTGAGTATCCAGCTGCCTTTCACGGTGTTCCTGCAAGTAGGACTGACCTCTTCCAAACGGGTGATGGGCAAATATGCCAACTCCCGGTGGAGTTCATTCGTGCTTTATACCATTGCGGTGATTGTCTCCGCATTGAATATCATGCTGTTGCTCAGTTGAATAATGTGCGAATTTGCCCATGTGCCAATTGCCATGCGGGACCATAGCGCAGCACGTGGGCACATGGGCAAATTTTTTATTTCGTTTTGCTTTCCGAGATAATCAGCAGTTTGTCACCGGCATGCAGTTGCAGAGAGCCATTGGGGATCATGAATTCGTTCCCCCTTTTTACCAGCATCACCAGCATACCTTTAGGCAGATTCATATCCATCAGCCTGTCTCCCTTTGCCAGCATTTCCTCCGTCAGTACGATATCGCGGAGGTCTGTATTGATTTCCTCCGGTATCTCTACTCCGAAATCATTTCCTGTTTTTTCCAGTGGTGTATCCAGATGGAGTAATTTGGCCATCCATGAAATGGTCGTTCCCTGAACCACTAAAGACAATATGGTAATGAAAAATACGATATTGAAAATCTGGGTAGATCCCGGCACATCAGCCACTACCGGATAAGTGGCGAATATGATAGGTACTGCTCCGCGTAATCCCACCCAGGAAATAAACAGCCGTGAGCTGATGTTCATCTTTTTAAAGGGAAGAAGACAGAGCAGGACACTGAGCGGGCGGGCGAGTACAATCATGAAAATGCCGATCAAGGTTGCCGGTATGGCGATGGACAACATTTCATGGGGATTCACCAGCAATCCCAGGCTCAGGAACATGATAATTTGGAAGAGCCAGGTCATGCCGTTCATAAAAGTAGCGATCTCCTTACGGTTTACAATGCGTGCGTTACCCACCATCATCCCTGCTATATAGACAGCCAGATAGCCGTTTCCTTTACACAGGTCGGTCATGGTGAATGTGAAGAAAATAAAGCTCAGCAGCAAGATAGGATAGAGCGACTGGTTCTTCAAGTCAATCTTGTTGATGATTACTACCGCCAGTTTTCCCAGCAGGAATCCTGAGGCGCCACCCACAGCAAACTGAATCAGGAATGAAATCAGAATATCGTCTGCCCCCATGCCTGCCGATGTGATGAATTGTATCAGGACGATGGTGAGCATATACGCCATAGGGTCATTACTTCCGCTTTCCAGTTCCAGCATCGGGCGGAGGTTATGTTTCAGGTTCATGCTTTGCGAGCGCAGGATATTGAACACGGAAGCAGAGTCCGTAGAGGACATGGTAGCCGCCAGCAACATGGCCGTCATCAGGGACATGGTAATGCTGACATTCGAGAACCCGGAAATCCAATAAATAAAGAATCCGGTGAAAATAGTAGTAAGCAACACCCCGAAGGTGGAAAGCAGTATGCCTTGTGGCAATACAGGCTTGATATCCGAATATTTGGTATCCATACCCCCTGAGAACAGAATGATGCTAAGGGCCATCATGCCGATGAACTGTGCCTCGCCCGCATCATGGAATTGGAGTCCCAGGCCGTCGCTTCCGAACAGCATGCCGACCAATAAAAAAACAAGTAACGTAGGGATTCCGAACCGGTAGCCGGTCTTGCTCACTACAATACTTACGAACAATAGGATAGAACCTATCAAGAGAATGTTTTCTGCATTAAATATCATACTTCTGTGATCTTGTTTAATTTTTTAATATGATGTGCCAGCATCAGGCAGGCTGTGATAAATGCTAAAAGATCAGATACAGGCATACTGAGCCAAATGCCGTTCAGTCCCCACCAATGAGGCAGCAACAGCAGGCAGGGCAATAAATACAACAGTTGGCGGGACAAGGAGAGGAAGATAGAAATTTTCGCTTTCCCGATAGATTGGAAGAAACTGGAAATCACAATTTGTATTCCCACGAAAGGAAACATCAGGACTCCGATTTGCAACCCAGTGCGTGCCAATGCTGTAAGTTCTTTATCGTCTGTAAACATATTAACAACCAAATTAGGGAAAAGTTCGCTGAAAACAAATCCCAGCGAAGTGATGCACCCCCCTGCAATCATGCAATATTTCAACGTCTGCTTCACCCGGCCGAATTTGTGTGCCCCATGATTATAGCCCACAATCGGTTGCATCCCCATAGTCAGTCCCATGATAACCATTACAAACAACATCAGCAGACGGTTTAATATGCCGTATGCTCCGATAGCCAGATCGCCCCCGTAGAGCAGCAGGCTCTTGTTGAATATAATGACAATGGCCGAAGCGCAGACATTCATCAGGAACGGCGACATGCCGATACTGAAAATATTCTCTACGATCCGTTTCCTTAATTTGAATATCCCTTTCTTGAAACGGATATAACTTTTTTCCTGCATGAAATGGCTCAGCACCCATATCATGCCGGCAAACTGTGAAAGGATGGTTGCCGTGGCTGCTCCGCGGATTCCCCAGCCGAGCCAGAATATAAAGACAGGAGCCAAAATGATGTTGCACCCCACTGTCAGCATGGAGGACAGCATCGCTTTTCGGGGATAACCGGTGGCACGCATGATATTGTTCAGCCCGATCATTACATAGGTGACAGGACTTCCTATTAATATAATCTGCATAAAGTCGCGGGCGTATGGCAACGTGTCATGGCTTGCCCCGAAGAAGAACAGAATCTGGTCTAGAAACAGCAAGGTGATGCCTCCGTAGAAAATAGAATTTATCACACAGAGCACCGTTACGTTTCCCAGCACCTTCTCGGCGCCGTCCGTATCCTTCTGCCCCAGGCGGATAGAAGAAATGGTAGCGCCACCCACCCCGACCAGTGTACAGAACGCCACCAGCAGGTTCATCAGCGGAAAAGAAATAGCCAAGCCCGATATGGCCATGGCGCCGACACCGTGCCCGATAAATACGCTATCAATAATATTATACAGTGACGTCAGTGTCATTCCGATGATAGCAGGGATAGAGTACTCTAAAAGCAGCTTTCCTACCTTTTCTGTACCCAGTATGTGCGGGTTGTTTTCTTTCATTCGCGTTTTTATTATTTTTAAGCTTTGCAAAGTTAGGAATATGGAGGATTATTCAGACCTTTGCGGCGTTAAATCAAACTAAAAGTAATATGAATTCAACAAAAAGCATTGCAGCTTTATTCGATTTTGACGGGGTGGTGGTAGATACGGAACCTCAGTATAGTATATTCTGGAATGAACAAGGACGGAAATACCATCCTGAGATACCCGAGTTCGGCCGGATGATAAAAGGGCAGACATTGACACAAATTTATAACAAATATTTCGCTGGAATGGAAGACGTTCAGCGTGAAATTACAGAAGATTTGAACAAATTTGAAGAAAATATGTTATTTAATTATATCCCGGGCGTAGAGGGCTTTATGAAGGAGCTGAGAGCCAACGGGGTAAAGATAGCGATAGTCACAAGCTCAAATGAAATGAAGATGAACAACGCATATAAAGCACATCCGGAACTGAAACAAAGTGTGGACCGTATCCTCACAGCCGAAATGTTCACTCGTTCCAAACCAGACCCCGAATGTTTCTTATTAGGAGCCACAGTCTTTGATACCGTGCCCGAGAACTGCGTGGTTTTCGAGGATTCATTTCACGGGCTTGAGGCAGGAAATCGGGCAGGAATGACCGTGATAGGATTGGCTACTACCAACCCTGAAGAGCAGATACGCGATAAGGCGAAGGCTGTTATTCAGGACTTTAATGGATTTAGTTTCGAAAAAATGAAGGATATAATGAGGTAATGTCAACTAAAACATCTACCTTTGCAGCCGTTTTTTATAAATTAAAGTAAATATGGCAGGATATATTTCAGGCGATACACGCAAAGTAACGACACACCGTTTGGTGGAAATGAAGCAGAGAGGCGAGAAGATTTCTATGCTTACTTCGTATGATTACACGACAGCGCAGATTGTAGACGGCGCAGGCATCGACGTCATACTGGTAGGAGACTCCGCTTCGAATGTCATGGCGGGAAATGTGACCACACTTCCCATCACCCTTGACCAGATGATTTATCACGGGAAATCCGTGGTTCGTGGAGTGAAACGCGCGCTCGTTGTGGTCGATTTGCCTTTCGGTACTTACCAGACTTCCGAGTACGAAGCGGTGACCAATGCGATCAAAGTGATGAAGATCACACATGCCGATGCATTGAAGCTGGAAGGTGGCGTAGAAATCATTGATGCGGTAAAGAAAATCATCGCTGCGGGTATTCCCATCATGGGACATTTGGGACTGATGCCGCAGTCTATCAATAAATACGGAACTTATACTGTACGTGCCAAGGACGAGGAAGAGGCCGAAAAGCTGCTGAGTGACGCGCATCTGCTGGAAGAGGCGGGATGTTTTGCGTTGGTGCTCGAAAAAATCCCCGCATCATTGGCGGAACGCGTGGCCAAGGAACTGACTATCCCCGTTATCGGCATCGGAGCCGGAGGCGCTGTGGACGGACAGGTGCTGGTTGTATCCGACATGCTGGGTATGACCAACGGTTTCAGTCCCCGTTTCCTCCGTCGTTATGCCGATTTGCATACTGTTATGACAGGAGCTATACAGCAATACGTGGATGATGTGAAAAAAGGTGATTTCCCTAACGAAGACGAACAATATTAACAAAGTTTCTGCTGATATGTATGATGACTTCTTCTTTCCGTATGAGAAAGCAAAACTGTGGACCGGGAATATGGTTCTGCTATCCCTTTCGAACTTTTTGCTTTATGCCTCGCTATACATGATGCTTCCCGCACTGCCTTTATGGATGGTGCGGCACTGGTATTGCAGCTATGCGGAAGCAGGAGCGGCTGTGGCTGTTTTCGGACTGGCCATGTTTCTTCCGGGAGCGTTCAACAGCTATCTTATCGATACGTTCAAGCGTAAAAGTGTTTGTCTGGTCGCGATGCTTCTGTTCGTGGCGTCCAGCCTGCTGTATCCATACGTTGCGACTGTAGGGTTCATAGCCTTGGTCCGGGCTGTCCAGGGGGGGCTGTTCAGTGTCATTACCATGACTACGGGTAGCACGCTGGTGATTGACGTCACCGCCTCACGCCGCCGCACGGATGCGAATATCGCCTTTTCGTGGGTGGGGCGTTTTGGAATGGTGGCAGGTCTTGCGTTGGGAATTTACATTTATCCTTACTGGAATTTTCACCATGTTGTTTATACCTGTGTCGCTTTGGGCACACTGGCTTTGCTTCTGATTCTGGCGGTGGATGTCCCTTTCCGTGCTCCGCTGCGCACCTCATGGTTCTCGTTGGACCGTTTTCTGTTGCCTCGTACTCTGTGGCCGGCACTGAATATGATGATGCTTTCCGCTGTTTTCGGCATTTTGATAGCACACATTTACAATGAGTTGTTTTACATTTGCATCCTGATCGGTTTTATCATCTCCCTGTTGCTTTTGCGTTATGTGCTTTCCTATGCTTCCGGCCGTTCGGAGGTGGAGCTGGGGCAGGCCGCGATGATAGGCGGACTGTTGTTGCTTGCTTTTTCCAACAGCTTGATGAACAGTTATATAGCCGGTGTATTGCTGGGCACGGGGATCGGTACTACCGTGTCACGTTTTTTTATAAAGATGATTAGTCTGCCGATGCATTGCGAACGGGGTACGGGAAACAATACTTATCAGCTGATGTGGGAAGTAGGTATGCTGAGTGGTTTTCTGTTTGAGAATATGTGGACCGAAAGTCATCCTGATACTATTTATTGGATATGTATCGGTATCTGTGTCACTCTTTTGCTGATGTATGAGTTCTTTACACATCCGTGGTATTACAGAAAAATGGAGGAAAAACAGTAGGATGATGATTTCAAATGTTGGTTTATCCAGCTGTCGGAGTAAAAATATAGCAACTTAAATAAATTAATAATATAAAGAATATGGCAGACGACAAAAAGATTATCTTTTCGATGGTAGGCGTAAGCAAAGCCTTCCAGGCGAACAAACAGGTATTGAAAGACATCTACCTATCCTTTTTTTACGGTGCTAAGATCGGTATCATCGGTCTGAACGGTTCAGGTAAGTCAACGCTGATGAAAATCATCGCCGGACTGGAGAAAAGTTATCAGGGAGAAGTGGTGTTCTCGCCGGGCTACTCTGTAGGCTATCTGGCACAGGAACCGCATCTGGATAATGAAAAGACAGTGAAAGAGGTAGTGATGGAAGGTGTGCAGAGCATTGTGGACACTTTGGCGGAATACGAAGAAATAAACAACAAGTTCGGGCTTCCCGAATACTATGAGGACCCAGAGAAGATGGATGCACTCTTTGCCCGTCAGGCTGAGTTGCAGGACATCATTGACGCTACGGACGCATGGAATCTGGACAGCAAACTGGAACGCGCCATGGATGCGTTGCGCTGTCCGCCCGAAGACCAGCCGGTGAAGAACCTCTCGGGAGGTGAGCGTCGCCGTGTGGCCTTGTGCCGCCTGCTGTTGCAGAAGCCGGATATCCTGTTGCTGGACGAGCCTCCCAACCATTTGGATGCGGAAAGTATCGACTGGCTGGAACAGCATTTGCAGCAATATGAAGGTACGGTGATTGCCGTAACCCACGACCGTTACTTCCTGGACCACGTAGCCGGATGGATTCTGGAACTGGACCGTGGCGAAGGAATTCCCTGGAAGGGAAATTACTCCAGTTGGCTGGAACAGAAGACCAAACGTATGGAGATGGAAGAGAAAGTGGCAAGCAAACGCCGCAAGACCTTGGAACGCGAGCTGGACTGGGTGCGCATGGCTCCCAAAGCCCGTCAGGCGAAAGGAAAGGCCCGTCTGAACTCTTATGACAAGCTGCTGAACGAGGATGTGAAGGAAAAGGAAGAGAAACTGGAAATCTTTATTCCGAACGGTCCCCGTCTGGGCAACAAGGTGATTGAGGCCAAAGGAGTGGCGAAAGCTTACGGTGACAAGCTGTTGTTCGATAACCTGAATTTCATGCTGCCCCCTAACGGCATTGTCGGCGTAATCGGTCCTAACGGCGCCGGTAAGACTACTTTGTTCCGCTTGATTATGGGACTGGAAACCGTAGATAAAGGTACTTTCGAGGTAGGAGAGACCGTGAAACTGGCATACGTAGACCAGCAGCATAAGGATATTGACCCGGAAAAATCCGTTTATCAGGTAATCAGCGGTGGAAACGAGCTGATCCGTCTGGGCAACAGGGATATCAACGCGCGTGCTTACCTCAGCCGTTTCAATTTCTCGGGAGCCGATCAGGAGAAACTTTGCGGAATGCTTTCGGGTGGTGAGCGCAACCGCCTGCATCTGGCTATGGCACTGAAGGAAGAAGGCAACGTGCTGCTGCTGGACGAGCCTACCAATGATATTGACGTGAACACGCTGCGCGCGCTGGAGGAAGGTCTGGACGATTTTGCAGGTTGTGCGGTGGTGATCAGCCACGACCGTTGGTTCCTGGACCGTATCTGTACCCATATCCTGGCTTTCGAAGGAAACAGCGAGGTATTCTTCTTTGAAGGATCTTATTCGGAATACGAAGAGAACAAGATGAAGCGTCTGGGCAATGAGGAGCCGAAACGGGTGCGCTACCGCAAGCTGATGGAAGACTGATGGGGGCCTCCCTGTCCTGATAAGGTCCAAACTAAAATGACCATTCCGAAAAGTAACAGATTGTAATTACAAGACCTGAAAGAGTCGTATCAAGCTCCGTTTTGAGTAATGATACGACTCTTTTTTTTGCCTTTAAGGAGGTTCAAGTTTCAAATCAAAACCTCTTTCTTGGCTAGAATTAAGTTTTGAACCCTCTTGGGTTGTGTACTCTCTCTGGGGCGCGGATAGCGGAAGAAACCAGACCAGTCACTGTAAATTGTAACCGATTTGTAGCTTGTATATCGTTTCTATTAGCTATCTTTGCAACGTCTTTTAAGACATTAATTATAATATTAATTAATTAAAAAGTTTATGGTAAAAAGAATGCGATCTTTTTTTGCGGTGGTTATGTTGGTAATCGCTGCTGCTGTTAACGCCCAGGTCACCACTTCGTCAATGAGTGGTAAGGTGGTTGATCAAAGCAATGAAGCCATTATCGGCGCAACGATTCAGGCTATTCACGAACCGTCCGGCACCCATTATGGGGCCATTACCAATGTGGACGGCCGTTATTCCATCCAGGGCATGCGTGCCGGCGGCCCTTACAAAGTAGAAGTTTCTTATGTAGGTTATCAATCAGTGGTTTACAAGAGCATCAA
>OBVV01000712.1_pt1 | contig 11521 bp, 9 predicted proteins | sample 1476221 | NCBI WGS metagenome assembly OBVV01 (sample SAMEA2580029, study PRJEB22360) | human gut metagenome | biome: human gut; feature: human-associated habitat; material: faeces | place: Denmark | collected 2008/2010 | reverse complement strand
AATTAGGTCATCCTAGAATTTCTATTATTGAAGAAAAAGATTTGGATGAACGTAAATATGAAATTATGAAAAAATTAGAGAAGGCGGCAGAAGAAAAGCCATTAGAAGAACGTTCCGTAAGATATAACTCATTGTATCTGAAGGGGGATAGGGATGATAGTATATAAAATATTTGCAGGTCTTATCTGTTTGTGTATAGGGTCATGTTCTTATGGTGCCCATGCCAATACTATAGATGAGCAAGGTAAACTACTAGACCAGATGGAGCGTTCTATATCTCATGTGGAACAAAAGGAAACGCCGACTTTCACAGTTCTTACAGGGGGGATAGTGCCTCAAAAGATAAATCAATTATCGAATGATGAACCAGAGTTTTTAATTCATCATATTGAACTTTCACAGGTTCCACCAGAGTTTAGTTTTCTGCAAGCGATGGTGGCTAAGAAAGAACATCAATTGTATGGGGTAGAAACAATTAATACCTTGTTGCAAGAACTTAATACCGCCTTACTAGATAGAGGGTACGTCACCTCTAAGGTCTATATGGAACCTCAAAATATAGGAAGTGGTACACTTCGGTTATCCTTGTTAGTAGGAACCGTGGAGGAGATACAATTTAAGGGAGTATCAGGTAATTATACCAATGCATTAGCTTTTCATAAGGGGCATATTTTAAACATACGGAAGATAGAACAAACTGTAGATAATTTAAATACGGTGCCCCGTCAAAAGGCGACAGTACAGTTACAACCGGGAAATAAGTTAGGTACATCTATCGTCGTATTTCAGATAGAAAATAAGTCTAAAGTAGAAATCAACACTGGATTTGATAACTTTGGTAATGAAGGGACAGGGCGCTTTCAAGGAAATGTGTCCATCACAGTAGGCAGACCACTAGATCGTAGCGATACCTTGTACTTTAGCTTAACGAAATCTATACACTCAGATAGTATCAATACAAGTAAATCGAGTTATGTATCATACCAAATACCTATTGGAAATGATAGCATTTCTCTTAGCCATTCTAATTCAGAGTATCAGCAACGAGTTAGCTATGCCATTAAACCATTTATTTCTAGCGGTAACTTTACTAGCGATGAATTACGATGGAAACATGTATTGCACAGGAATAGCCAACAGATTACAGAATTAGTGCAAGGTCTGACACATAAGACAAGGCATTCTTTTATCAATGGTAGTGAAATTGATGTGCAACGGAGAAATACCACGTCTTGGTCCATAGGAATACAACAAAAACGATATAGCAAGAAGGGAAGTTTAGATTGGTTAGTGCAATATGAAAAAGGTGTTCCTTGGTGGGCTAGTCCCGGGCCGACAGATCATTTAGGGGAAGCTACCACACAGTATCATATATATACGGGTAAAGTGAATTATCAGCGTACAACGACCCTTTGGAATCGGAAAGCAACCTATACAATGGAAGCAAAAGGACAGTATACGAATAGTAAGATCTATAGTAGTGAGTTCTTTACTATTGGTGGATGGTATACGGTGCGTGGTTTTACCGGTGATAGAAACTTAGCTGCAGAACGAGGGTTCTATGTACGGAATACCTTAGATGTATCAATAAATCAGAATCATACACTGTATGTAGGTTTAGATTATGGTAAAGTGTACGGCAAATCCACGGAAGATATATTGGGTACAGAGTTGTGGGGTGGAGCCATTGGTATGAAAGGACACTATGGAAGTGCTAACTACAATATATTTCTATCCACACCATTAAGAATACCAAATGGATTTAGAGTGCCACATCGGGTCCTAGGAATACAGATGAGTGCTGCCTTCTAATCGCGGTTAGGTGATTCAGTATTTTGCCTTGCAAAAGGTGGGGATTATTACTATAATAAAGGATAGATTGAAATGTTTCTTTCACAGGAGGTTACCATGAGCTATGTAAAACAGCAGGATCCAAAAGTTCAAGAAATGATTGAATTAGAGTTGGGTCGTCAACGCAACAAATTAGAAATGATTGCATCGGAAAACTTTGTGTCTCAAGCTGTGATGGAAGCACAAGGTAGCGTATTGACAAATAAATACGCAGAAGGATATCCACATAAACGTTACTACGGTGGATGTGAATATGTCGACATGGTAGAAGAGTTGGCTATTGAAAGAGCGAAACAACTGTTCGGCGCAGAACATGTGAATGTACAACCTCATTCTGGCTCTCAAGCGAACTTTGGCGTATACTTTGCATTATTAGAGCCAGGCGACACGATTATGGGTATGAATTTATCCCATGGTGGACATTTGACACATGGATCTCCAGTGAATGTATCTGGTAAATATTTTAATATTATTCCTTATGGCGTTGATGCAGAAACAGGTCGCATTGATTATGATGAGATGCGTAAAATTGCACAAGAGCATAAGCCTAAAATGATCATTGGTGGTGGCAGCGCCTACTCCCGTCAAATCGACTTCAAAACAATGGCAGATATTGCTCATGAAGTAGGAGCTATTTTCATGGTAGATATGGCACATTTTGCTGGTTTAGTGGCAGCAGGATTGCATCCAAACCCAGTGGAGTATGCTGATATTGTAACTACTACTACACATAAAACATTGCGTGGACCACGTGGTGGCATGATTATGTGTAAAGAAGAATATGCTAAAGCGATTAATAAGTCTATCTTCCCTGGTATTCAAGGCGGTCCGTTAATGCATGTCATAGCTGCTAAGGCAGTAGCATTTGGTGAAGCTTTACAACCAGAATTTAAAGAGTATGCAAAACAAGTGATTGTGAATGCTCAAACATTAGCAGAAGCGTTACAACAAGAAGGGTTTACTATTGTGTCTGGTGGTACTGATACACATGTATTATTAGTAGATTTACGTACTGTTGGTTTAACTGGTAAAGTGGCTGAACATGTATTGGACGAAGTGGGTATTACATGTAACAAAAACACAATTCCATTTGATCCAGAAAGTCCATTTGTTACATCTGGCATCCGTTTAGGTACACCAGCATTAACAACTAGAGGTTTGAATGCAGAAGATATGAAAGAAATTGCAAGTATCATTTCTCTAGTGTTGAAACAACCAGAAGATGCTGCTGTATTGGCAGAGGCAAAACAACGTGTAGCAACACTTTGTGAAACATATCCAATGTATGCTTAATTAATAAAAAGGAAATAAATAAGATGAACGTAAATGTAATGACACATCCTTTGATTCAACACAAAGTGACGTTGATTCGATCTGTAGAAACTGGCACAAAAGATTTCCGCCAATTATTAGAAGAAATTGCTTTATTAATGGGCTATGAAATTACACGTGATTTACCATTAGAAGATGTGAAAGTGCAAACTCCATTAGTAGAAGCTATTGGCAAACAAATCGCTGGCAAAAAATTGGGTATCGTTCCGATTCTTCGTGCTGGTTTAGGTATGGTGAATGGCTTGTTAGAATTAATGCCAATGGCAAAAGTAGGTCATGTAGGTATGTATCGTGACCCTGAAACATTGCAACCAGTGGAATACTATTGCAAATTACCATCTGACTTAGCAGAACGTCGTATTATCGTAACAGATCCAATGTTGGCTACAGGTGGTAGTGCAGCAGCAGCGATTTCTTTGTTGAAAGAAAAAGGTGCTAAAGACATTCAATTAATGTGTTTAGTGGCAGCCCCAGAAGGTGTAGAAGTTGTGAATAAAGCGCATCCTGACGTACGCATCTATGTAGCTGCATTAGATGAAAAATTAAATGACCATGGATATATTTTACCTGGTCTTGGTGATGCGGGAGATCGTATTTTCGGTACGAAATAAACGGTGTTGCCCGAAGAGTAGTGCGCGTTTCTTTTCAGTGACGCGCATTATTTTTATAAGAAAGGGTATATATGGCTAAAAAGAAAACAGTTTTTTTCTGTTCTGAATGTGGAAATGAGTCATCGAAATGGTTTGGTCGTTGTACCGCTTGTGGCGCCTGGAATACAGCAGTAGAAGAAGAACTGCAACCGGAAGTTAAAACGAAGCATGTAGCATCTTATCGACCGGTACAAGACGAAGACAATAAGCCAAAGGCTTTGACAGAGATTGAGGTAGGAGCTATTGCCCGCATTACTTCTGGATATGGGGAAATTGACCGTGTTCTAGGTGGTGGTATTGTACCAGGTGCATTGATTTTGCTAGGTGGGGACCCAGGTATTGGTAAGTCCACCTTACTATTGCAAGTATCTGGTCGTATTGCAGAAGAGTCTGGTAAGGTTCTATATGCATCTGGAGAAGAATCAGATATGCAGTTAAAGCTGAGAGCTCATCGACTAGGTATCAATTCTTCAAATCTATTAGTGCAGGCAGAAACTAATTTAGATACCATATTGAATGAAGCTAAACGAAGTCAACCAATGCTGCTTGTGATTGACTCCATCCAAACTATGTATGTAGGCTCTGTAGAATCTGCACCGGGTAGTGTCAGTCAGGTTCGTGAATGTACGGCTAGATTGTTGCGCTTTGCAAAAGATCAAGATATTCCCGTGATTATCATTGGGCATGTAACAAAAGACGGTACCATTGCAGGACCTCGTATGCTAGAGCATATGGTAGACGTAGTACTATATTTTGAAGGGGAACGGTCCTATCAATTCCGTATTTTACGAGGTATTAAAAACCGCTTTGGATCGACTTCAGAATCAGGGCTATTTACTATGGAAGAAGAAGGGTTAGGAGAACTTCTTAATCCTTCAGCAACTTTATTAGCAGAGCGCTCAGAAGAAGAAACAGGATCTGCTATCATGGCATACCTAGAAGGAGTGCGACCTATCTTAGTAGAAGTGCAAAGTTTAGTGGTATCTACAGCGTTTGGCATGCCACGTCGAACAGCGATTGGTTATGATTTAAATAAGCTGATTTTGCTCCTAGCAGTATTAGAAAAACGCTGTGGCTTTACCTTGGGGAATAAAGATGTGTATGTTACTATCATTGGTGGTTTAAAAGTCAATGAACCGGCATGTGATTTAGCGATGGCAGTGGCGATTATTTCTAACTTAAAAAATAAACCAGTACCTCCAGATATGGTGATTTTAGGTGAAGTAGGATTGACCGGCAATATTCGTAGTATTCCACGCATAGAACAACGGATAGGAGAAGCAAAAAAACTTGGGTTTAAACAATTTATTATCCCTGCTGGAAATGTAAAACAATTAAAAGGAATACAAGACGGTATCTCCATACAAGGTGTTACTAGTATTCAAGAAGTAATGAAAAGTATATTCTAAACCTATTTGCTGAGTTTTTTTATGATTCATTCATGAGAATCACAGATAGGTATAGTATACTTTTATAAAAAGGAGGAGGTGACCATATGATCTATAAATTATTGCGCTATGCTATTGCTATCTTATTTGGTAGTATGGGATACGTCGGTGCGGATGCACTGTCAACGCTTATGGTATCTGTATGGGATGAAAAGATGCTACAAATGGGCGTATTTGGGATATCTGTCATTATGATATTGTACTATACCATAAGTATTTTAGTAGCGGCGATTATTGGCTATTTAGTGTCCCAGTATATTTTACGCTTAGGCTTAAGTGTAGCAAAACAAATTGAACGTATTTTAAGTCGGGTTCCTAGTCAACAACTAGTGGCTGGCACGATAGGATTATTATTTGGACTCATTATTGCTAATTTAATTGGTGTGGCTTTTGAGCGGGTGCCAATTATTGGCTCATACTTACCTATCGCGCTTAGTGCTGTATTGGGCTATATTGGCATTCGTTTAGGGATGGATAAAGGGCCAGACTTATATAAAGCTACGGTATCCTATACGTTTAGAGGATTACTTAATAAGGGTAGAACACCTAAAGAATCAAAAGTAAAAGAAATCCGAACTTCTTCTGCCAAGGTCTTAGATACATCGGTTGTCATAGATGGTCGAATTTTAGATATTGTGAATACGGGATTTTTAGAAGGCCCTTTCATAGTGCCTGTATTTGTACTAGAAGAATTACAAAAATTGTCTGATTCTGCGGATACCATGAAAAGAAATCGAGGCAGACGAGGGTTAGACTTATTACAGACAATGCGTGAAAAATTAACAAATTCTATGGAAATCATTGATGTTGACTATGAAGATCTGTCAGAAGTAGACTTGAAACTGATTCGCCTTAGTATGGATAAACATTGGAAACTGATAACTAATGATTTTAATCTTAATAAAGTAGCTACCTTGCAGGGTGTTGAGGTGTTGAATTTAAATGATTTAGCGAATGCGATTAAGCCGAAAATGATGAGCGGTGAAACCTTACAAGTACGCATTATGAAAGCTGGTAAAGAACCGCATCAAGGAGTTGCCTATTTAGATGATGGTACTATGATTGTTGTAGAAAATGGTGTAGACTATGTGGATCAAACAGTGAATGTAGTAGTTACTTCTGTATTACAAACTAGTGCGGGACGAATGATTTTTGCCCGGGTAGAGGAACTAAATTCCTAGAAAGGGAGTACCATGATCAGTTGTATCTTATTAGCTGCAGGTGCAGGACGCCGAATGGGCTATACAGAGAATAAAGTATGTATGCCATTGGGACAGTATACAGTGTTACAATGGAATTTACATCACATGAAGCAATGGGAAGGCTTAGAAGAAGTCATTGTGGTTGTATCGGAACAAGATCAATTTGCTATTCAAGAACAAGTGGAAGCTATACAGGTACCGTGGATGGTACAATATGTTATTGGCGGTGCAGAACGACAAGACTCTGTAGCTGCTGGACTTTCACAAGTATCGAATGTAGCAGAGATTGTATTAGTGCATGATGGTGCAAGACCATTGGCGAACAAGGAGTTAGCTCATCGAGTGGTTGAGGGGGCTAAAGTATATGGAGCTGCAGTGCCAGCCATTCCTGTAGTAGATACGATAAAACGTGTGAATGCAGAGGGATATGTAGAAGAAACATTAGTACGTTCTGAATTATATGGAATGCAAACGCCACAAGGGTTTCAAACTGCTATTTTATTAGATGCTTATGTATATGTGGAAGAACACAGATATAAAGGAACCGATGATGTGTCTTTAGTAGAGTTTCAAGGAAACCCAGTGCACATTGTGGAAGGGGATAGAAAAAATATTAAATTAACAGTCCCTGAAGATGTGGCAATTGCTAAGAAGTATTTAGGAGTAGAATCTATGATGCGTATTGGTTATGGTTATGATATCCACCGTTTCAAAGAGGGACGACCTTGTGTATTAGGAGGAGTATCTATTGATAGCCCTATTGGTCCTGATGGGCATTCTGATGCGGATGTGTTGATTCATGCCCTTATGGATGCTATGCTAGGCGCTGCAGGCATGCGAGATATTGGCTATTATTTTCCCCCTGAAGATGATGCTTTCAAAGGGATTTCTAGTAGGCTATTATTAGAAAAAGTGGTACAATTATTAAAGGACTCAAATTTTGGAATCTACAATGCAGATATCATGGTCATTGCAGAAGCTCCTAAATTGAAGCCTCATATTGAAAACATGAAAGAAAATCTAAGTGCGGATTTAGGTATCCCGCTTAGTAGAATTAGTATTAAAGCAACGACAAATGAAGGGTTAGGTGCCTTGGGAAGAACAGAAGGTATAGCCGCACAAGCTGTTGTTTCAATGTATGAAAGAGAGGAGTTATAACTCATGAAAGTTCGTTTTGCACCGAGTCCAACCGGTCCATTTCATATCGGTGGAGCTCGCTCCGCATTATTTAACTATTTATTAGCTCGCAAGGAGCAAGGTACATTCTTATTGCGCGTGGAAGATACTGACCAAGCTCGTTCTACTCGTGAAAGTGAAGAAAATATTAAAGCTGCTCTTAAGTGGCTTGGTATGGATTGGGATGAAGGTGTTGACGTAGGGGGCGAAGCAGGTCCATACCGTCAAACAGAACGTTTAGATATTTACGAAAAAGTAACACAACAATTATTAGAATCTGGTCATGCTTACGAATGCTATTGTTCCCAAGAAGAATTAGATAGTGTTCGTGAAGAACAATTAGGTCGTGGTGAAACGCCTAAATACAATGGCCATTGCCATCATTTAACAGAAGAACAAAAGACAGCTTACAAAGCTGAAGGTCGTAAACCGACCATCCGTTTACGTGTACCATTGCATGAAACAGTAGCATTTGATGATATGGTTCGTGGTCACGTATCCTTTGAATCGAATGGTATTGGTGATTTCGTTATTGTAAAATCCGATGGGATTCCTGTCTATAATTATGCCGTAGTAGTGGACGATCATACAATGGGTATTTCTCATGTTATTCGTGCGGAAGAGCATTTATCCAACACACCACGTCAAATCGTAATCTACAAAGCCTTAGGTTGGGATGTGCCAACATTTGGTCATATTTCCTTGATCATGGGTAAAGATGGCAAAAAAATGAGTAAACGACATGGTGCTACTTCTGTTGAACAATACCGTGAGTTGGGATACTTACCAGAAGCGATTGTGAATTTCTTAGCCTTACTTGGCTGGGCTCCTGAAGGTGAGGAAGAACTATTCACTAAGGAAGAGTTATGTCAAAAATTCTCTATGGATCGAGTGGCAAAAAATCCAGCTGTCTTCGACATCGACAAATTGAATTACATCAACTTTAACTATATGAAACAATTGACACCAGAGGCATTGTATGAATTATGCTTGCCTCATTTGGTGAAAGCTGGCTACGCTAGTGAAAGCCCATCTGCAGAGGAACAAGCATGGCTCACAATGCTTTGTACTTGTGTGAAAGACCATATTAGTTATGGTGCTCAAATCGTAGATGAAGTAGGTATGTTCTTCCAAAATGATATCCTAGAAGATGCAGAACATGCAGAAGAGATTGCAGCTGTGAAAGCTGAAGAATCGTATCCAACAGTAATTGGGGCTTTCAAAGAAAAAATTGAAGCCATGGATGAGATTACCCCAGATGCAGTGAAAGCAGCAATCAAAGCGATTATGAAAGAAACTGGTTTAAAAGGTAAATTTGTATTTATGCCAATTCGTATCGCTACCACAGGTCAAATGCATGGTCCTGATTTGAATTATATTATTACTTTATTTGGCAAAGAAAAAGTACTTCGCCGTTTAGGCTAAGTGCATACAAGGAGGCTATTTCTAATGAGAGAACTGACAGTTTTCAACACGATGACTCGTGAAAAATCAGTATTCCAACCTGTGAAAGAAGGGGAAGTTAGCATCTATGTATGCGGAGTAACACCATATAATCATCCTCATATTGGTAATGCACGTCCTTTCGTGACCTGGGACACCATCCGTCGTTATTTGAGCCATGTAGGCTATAAAGTAACATATATCCAAAATTTTACAGATGTGGATGACAAAATCATCAATACATCTAATGGTGAAGGGGTAGCGTGGAATGTAATTTCCGATCGCTATATTGATGCCTACTATGATGTAATGGATGCATTACATGTGCGTCGTGCCGATGTATATCCTCGTGTGTCTACGCATATGGAAGAAATTATTTCCATGATCACTACATTAATCGACAATGGCTATGCCTATGCAGTAGATGGTGATGTGTACTATCGTGTAGAGAAATTTGAGCATTATGGTAAGCTATCTGGTCGTACTTTAGACGATATGGAAGCTGGTGCTCGTGTAGATGTAGATGACCGTAAGGAAAATCCAATGGACTTTGCTTTATGGAAAGCGGCAAAACCAGGCGAACCATTCTGGGAAAGCCCTTGGGGGCAAGGTCGTCCAGGTTGGCACATTGAATGTTCCGCCATGAGTCAAAAATATTTGGGCGAAGAGTTTGACTTCCACGGTGGTGGATCTGACTTAATCTTCCCTCACCATGAAAATGAAATTGCCCAATCTGAAGGTTGCTCCGAACACCATCCAGCTGTACGCTATTGGGTGCATAATGGATTTATAACGATTAACCAAGAAAAAATGAGTAAATCTTTGAACAACTTCTTCTTGGTGAAAGACATTTTAGAGCAGTATAGTGCAGATGCATTGCGTTTCTTCTTGTTGAGCACACATTATCGTAGTCCATTGGACTTCAGTGATGAACGCTTAGATGAAGCGACTAAGGCTATTGAACGATTCCAAACCGTGATTGACAACTTACTGTACTTAGAAAGTCGTCCAGAAGGATTGTGTGAACTAGAAGCAGCAGAATTGTTGAAAAATGCTCGTAACTATAAAGAAGAGTTCGAAGCAGCTATGAGCGATGATTTCAATACAGCGTTAGCAACAGCACCAATCTATGGTTTGGCAAAAGAAATTAACATCTATTACCAATCTGTTCAAAGCTGTGATGGCACTGTATGCCATAGTACTATTGGTGAAGTTAAAGAGATCTTTAAAATGATGTTAGATATTCTAGGTTTATTAGAAGAGGGCTGGAAAGGTCAAGAAACTAGTAACGAAGAATATAATCAATTAATGGAAGTCATCTTGAATATTCGTCAATGTGCTCGTGATCAAAAACAATGGGGCATTGCAGACTCCATTCGTGATGAATTAGCCAATATTGGAATTGTCATCGAAGATTCTCCACAAGGGGCACGGTGGAAAAAACGTGAACTTTAATCGATACAAACAGCTACGATCTATGGCGATTGATAAATTAAAATCTTCAGTGAAAGTAGAAGCAAATGGAGAGGGTCCTTTAGAGGACTCTCTTATGCTTGCTTATATTGGGGATGGTGTATATACCTTATTTATCAGAAATCGTGTAGTAGAAACGGGCATTACAAAAACACAAATACTTCATGATGTAGTGACGTCATTTATCAATGCAAAAGCACAAGCGAAAGTATTATTAGCTTTGGAACCTTCATTAACAAAAGAAGAATTGCTTGTAGCAAAACGGGCTCGCAATAGTAATGTACATGTACCGAAAAGTGCCAGTGTACAGGAATACCGCATGAGTACAGCCTTTGAGGCGTTGTTGGGGTATACCTACCGAAAAGGGGATGAAGAGAGGCTTACTACTCTCATGGAATTCGCTTTTGCTGAAACGTTGTCACGTATGTAGCATGAATATAAATACGCCATAGGCTTTCATTAATTAACTTGTATTGAAGCCTGTGGCGTTTTCTTAATCTGTGGAATGGAAGAGCACGGCATATTCCTTCAGAAACGGCATTTCATGATGTTTCTTCAGGAACAGGCCGTGCTCTTCTAGGTCTTCGGCTAATCATCAAAAGGCCACAGACTTCTTATAGCAGATACAAATATATCTTCTTGGAAGTCTATGGCGTATTTCTCTAAAAGTATATAGGGTGATAACGTTTCGGCGGATGGTGCTCAGAGGAGAGGGAAGAGCACGGTATACCTCCTCTTGAACGGCATTTCATGATGTTTGTTCGGGGGCATACCGTGCTTTTCTTGTGTTTTCTATATTAGAAAAAATTGAACGTGACATCGTATAGAATGAATCGCACTTTTTCATTATGTGCTAGTGGCAGTGAGAAAATTTCAGTGGCAGCGCTCATGTGACGGTGTAAAGTTTTTGTTGGAAAAATAACTGCCTAGCTTTAAAAGAGGGTTC
>OBVV01000708.1_pt1 | contig 11568 bp, 10 predicted proteins | sample 1476221 | NCBI WGS metagenome assembly OBVV01 (sample SAMEA2580029, study PRJEB22360) | human gut metagenome | biome: human gut; feature: human-associated habitat; material: faeces | place: Denmark | collected 2008/2010 | reverse complement strand
TTGGTGCCAAAGAAGACTCGTAGGGTGAATACCCCAACATTTGACAGAGAGCCTTTTATTTAATATGTTTACTACCACGTTCTGTCATCGGTGTGCCATTTTGGCAAAGTGGGCATGCATCAGCTTCAAATGTTGGTACTGTTAAGTTCAACAAGGCTTGTACTTTTTCGTTTGGTACGCCAAAGTCTGCTTTACCACCACTGCGGTTTACAAGAAGGCCTACGCCAACGATTTCACCGCCAGCTTCGTTTACAACATCTACTACTTCACGAACGGATCCGCCTGTGGTTACGATATCTTCTACGATAAGAACACGTTGTCCTTTTTCAATGCGGAAACCACGACGTAATGTCATTTTACCTTTTTCTCGTTCTGTAAAGATAGCACGAGTGCCTAAGGCTTTACCTACTTCGTGAGCCAATAAGATACCGCCAGTCATAGGTCCAATCACAAGCTCTACATTTTGGTCTTCAAAACGACGAGCTAATTCTTGGCATAATTGTTCAGTATATTTTGGATGGGATAAGACATTAAACTTTTCTACATACATTGGGCTGTGAAGGCCAGATGTTAACAAGAAATGTCCTTCTAAAATAGCTTGTGTGTCGATTAATAATTGTTTTACATTCTCTTCTGTCATCATTTTTGAACTGTCTCCATTTCCTCAACAATTAAACGAACTGCTTCTTGTGGATTTTCTGCTTGTGTAATTGGTCGTCCTACCACAATGCGAGACGCCCCATCTTGTAAAGCGCTACTAGGGGTAGCAATACGTTTTTGGTCGTTAGTAGCGGCAAACGATGGACGGATACCTGGTGTGACGATTAAGAAATCTTCTCCGCAGGCTTCACGAATTAGTTTCGCTTCTAATGGGGAAGCCACAACACCATCAACACCAGCCTCTTTGGCTAGTTTTGCTAATTTCACAACATGGTCTGAAATCGGTAAAGAGCCACCAATAGCGGACCAATTTTCATCATCAAAGCTTGTTAAGGCTGTAATCGCTAATAGTTTAGGCCGTTCAATGCCCAGTTCAGCAGCTTGTTCTTTGGCTGCTTTCATAGCGGCTTCCATCATCACCTTGCCACCTTGGCTATGAATGGTGATGAGCTTTGCCCCTAACCGTGTTAAGGATTTAATGCCATGAGCCACTGTGTTCGGAATATCGTGTAGTTTCAAATCAAGAAATACCGATTTATTGTGGTCTCGCAAATAGGCTACAGTTTGCTCACCTGCTGCATAGAATAGTTCCATGCCAACTTTATAATAGCTGACGGAATCGCCTAGGGATGTTACGATGGACTGCATCGCCTCCATTGAGGACACATCTAAGGCTACAATTAAACGATTATCTGCCATAGGAACCTCCTTGTTTCACAAATCGTATTATTATTTCATAGTTTATACTGAAAGTCAAGACTTTTTAATTATTCGTTGAAATTTGAATGACTATAATTTATAATGAAACTAAAATTTAATACATAGTATATAGGAGATGAACGTATGAAATTAGTTGTGACAGTAGTAGGACAAGACAGAGTAGGTATTATTGCGGGAGTGACCCGTGTGTTAGCGGACAATGAAGTGAATGTGGTGTCCATTAACCAAACGATTTTGGATGGTATCTTTAACATGATTATGATGTGTGAAGTCAGTGATTCTGCCGACCTTAGCAATATTCAAAAAGCATTAGCAGCAGAAGGTGAACAGTTAGGAGTTCAAATTTTAGCGCAAAATGCAGCCATCTTTTTAAGCATGCATCGTGTGGGATAAGCGAGGGTACCTATGTTAAGTATAGAAAATATTTTAGAAACGAATCGGATGATTCAAGATAATAAACTAGATGTGCGGACCATAACCATGGGGATTAGCCTATTAGGATGTGTCTCTGAAGATGGAGATCGCATGTGCACTCGTATTTATGATCATATTACAAAAGAAGCGGAATACCTTGTGAAAACAGGGGAAGACTTAGAGCGTGAACTAGGGGTGCCAATTATTAACAAGCGTATTTCTGTAACGCCTATTTCTTTAATTGGTGGAGCTTCTAATTTGCCCAACTATGTGCCTATTGCTCGTGCCTTAGATAAAGCGGCAAAAGCGGTAGGCGTAAATTTCATCGGTGGTTTCTCTGCTTTGGTGTCGAAAGGGTATACAGAAGGAGATCGCAAGCTCATTGCCTCCATTCCAGAGGCTCTAACAACCACAGATATCGTGTGTAGTTCTGTAGGTATTGGCTCTACAAAGGCTGGTATCAATATGAACGCAGTGGCTGAAATGGGACATATTGTGAAAGAAACGGCTCGTCTCACAGCAGACAGAGATGCTTTGGGGTGTGCGAAACTTGTTATTTTTTGCAACCCTGTAGAAGATAATCCATTTATGGCAGGCGCGTTTCATGGGGTCACAGAAGGGCAGACTACAATTAGTGTAGGTGTCAGCGGTCCTGGGGTGGTGAAACATGCCTTAGAATCTGTGAAAGGCGAACCATTTGATGTGGTGGCAGAAACTATTAAACGAACAGCCTTCAAAATTACTCGTGTGGGGCAATTAGTGGCACAAGAAGCATCCCGTAGATTGAATAAACAATTTGGTATCATCGATATTTCCTTGGCGCCAACACCTGCCGTAGGAGACTCCGTGGCACATGTGTTAGAAGAGATGGGGCTTGAAGCATGTGGTACACATGGGACTACAGCGGCCTTAGCCTTGTTGAATGATGCGGTGAAAAAAGGAGGCCTTATGGCATCGTCTCACGTAGGTGGATTAAGTGGTGCTTTCATTCCTGTCAGCGAAGATAAGGGCATGATTGATGCGGTTACATTAGGTAGTTTATCTCTAGATAAATTAGAAGCTATGACTTGTGTGTGCTCTGTTGGATTAGATATGATTGCTGTTCCAGGGGATACTTCCGCAGCGACTATTTCTGCAATCATTGCGGATGAAGCGGCTATCGGTATGATTAATAATAAAACGACAGCTGTACGACTCATTCCAGTACCGAATAAGACAGTAGGAGACATTGTAGAGTTTGGTGGTCTTTTAGGATATGCACCGATTATTAAGGTTCATCCATTTAGCTCTGAAGAGTTTATTCGCCGTGGTGGTCGTATTCCGGCACCAGTCCGTAGTTTGACAAATTAATGAGTCTAAACCATAGGGAATATTCCCTAGTAGTTGCATGTTATAAAATATAGTGAGGTAAGAGTATGAAACAAATTTGTGTCATGGAACCATTAGGAGTAGCCGAAGAATTATTGCAATCTTTAGCAGAGCCATTCAAGGCACAAGGCTATGAATTGGTTGTGCATGGTACGAAGGAAATGGACCAAGTAAAGTTATTGGACCGTGTTCGTGAAGCATCTATCATTATCTTAGCGAACCAACCTTTGTCTGGCGAGATTATTCGCCAATGTCCAAACTTAGAGTTTATTTCTGTGGCTTTCACAGGAGTGGACCATGTGGATTTAAATGCGTGTTGTGAAAAAGGTATCGTTGTGAGCAATGCAGCAGGCTATTCAACACAAGCCGTAGCAGAGTTAGTGTTTGGTCTTGCTATTTCTGTCATGCGTAATGTGTTACCTTGCGATGGACGTACACGTACAGGTGGCACTAAAGATGGACTGCTTGGATTTGAACTGCACGGTAAAACCTTTGGTGTTGTAGGTATGGGGGCTATCGGTGTGGCTGTCGCTCGTATTGCCAAGGCCTTTGGTTGCCACGTACTTGCTTACAATCGTTCAGAGAAACCAGAATTAGTAGCAGAAGGCTTTGCCTTTGCTGATTTAGACACAGTAGTGCGAGAGTCGGATATTTTATCCTTGCATGTACCGTTAAATGATGCTACACGCCATTTAATCAATGCAAAACGCATTGATATGATGAAAGATACAGCGGTATTGATTAATACAGCACGTGGTCCTGTAGTGGATAATGAAGCGTTGGCGAAAGCCTTACATGCAGGCAAATTACGAGGAGCTGGCATCGATGTGTTTGAAGTTGAACCGCCAATCCCAACAGATCACCCATTATGTGATGCACCTCGTACAGTGTTAACACCGCATATTGCCTTTGCGAGCCAAGAAGCATTTGTGACACGGGCGCATATTGTGATGGATAATATCGTGGCATTCTTACAAGAGGAACCTGTCAATCGGGTGTGTTAAATAGAGGTATATAAACTATTTAGCTTTGTTGTTTCAATAAGAGTTATTGAATAGGTAGTTTAAAAGTTAGTGTCTAACTAAAATGAAAGAGACTATGATAATAGTTGAATGCTATTGTTATAGTCTCTTTTTATTATTAAAATAAATTCGAAAAATTGTTCGAAAAAGTTTATTTAAATACGTATTTGTGTGTTATAATATAAATAAAAAAGTAGTATTAAAAACTTAAATCAATATATAATGGATGAAAGTTAAAGATTGATTGGAGGAAAATTTAGAGTGAATATAATAAGTTTGTTTGCAGGTGCTGGAGGATTAGATTTAGGGTTTGAAAAAGCTGGATTTAATGTAGTTGCAGCTAATGAATATGATAAAACAATTTGGGAAACCTATGAGAACAATCATGAGGCTGAACTCATAAAGGGGGATATTTGCAATATTTCTTCAGATATGTTTCCAGAATGTGATGGAATTATAGGTGGTCCACCATGTCAATCTTGGAGTGAGGCTGGGTCTTTAAAAGGCATTGATGATCCAAGAGGACAGCTGTTTTATCAATATATACGTATTTTACAAGATAAGAGACCTAAATTTTTTCTTGCAGAAAATGTGAAAGGTATGATGGCAAAACGTCATAGTACCGCAGTGGAAAATATAATTTTTCAATTCGAAGAGGCTGGATATGATGTCTATATTTGTTTGTTGAATGCCAGTGATTACAGTGTACCTCAAGATAGAAAACGAGTGTTTTATGTAGGCTTTAGAAAGGATTTAAATATTAAGTTTGAGCCACCTACTCCGCATGAAACTAAAAAAACATTCAAGGATGCAATTTTTGATTTAAAAGATACGGCAATTCCAGCTTTAGAAAAAAACAAAACTAATGGTGATAAGTGTAAAGTTTTAAATCATGAATACTTTACTGGAGCATATTCCTCTATGTTTATGAGTAGAAATCGAGTTAGACAATGGGATGAACCAGCATTTACGGTTCAAGCGTCAGGAAGACAGTGCCAATTACACCCTCAAGCACCAGTAATGCCTAAAGTAGAAAAAAATAAAAATATATTTGAGCCAGGAAAAGAAGAACTTTATAGAAGATTGACAATTAGAGAGTGTGCTAGAGTTCAAGGCTTTCCAGATGATTTTAAGTTCTATTATACAAATCTTAATGATGCCTATAAAATGATTGGTAATGCAGTGCCTGTAAATCTGGCTTATGAGATGGCTAAGTCAATTCTAGTAGCACTAAATAGAGAAAATAATTAAAGTAAAGGTTGAGTAGTGTAATTATGGGAGGGCAATATGAGTGTTAAAAGTAATAATCAAGGGAGAGCTTATGAGTTTGCGTGTTTGAATACATTGCATGAAGAAATATCTAAGTATAGAGTTTCAAAGATTGAGAAAAATTCAACTTATGAAGCAGCAAAACGGGCATGGAATACGTTAGAGGAGTCAGAAAAGAATATATATAGAATCAGTGCATTAGCAGGAACTAATACAATCTTAGAGCTTGAACCATTAATCTTGGACGATGGAGACGGGGAATTAGAATTAAAACTTCAATCTGATGATAATGGCGAAGATGGAGATGTAAGGGATGTTTTAATCATTCGTAAAGATATTGAATGGGAAATTGGCATTAGTGTAAAGCATAATCATTTTGCAGTTAAGCATAGTAGATTATCAAAAGGGTTGGACTTTGGTAAAAAATGGTATGGAATAGAATGTTCCGATAAGTATTGGTCAGATATAAAGCCTATTTTTAATTATTTGGATGTAGAAAAAGCAAAACAAACCTTATGGAAAGATTTGCCAAATAAAGAAGATGATGTATATAAACCTTTGCTAATAGCGTTTAAAGAAGAACTAGATAGACAGAACGAATTTGCAAATATTGCAAAAATGTTAGTTGAGTATCTTCTTGGAGAATTTGATTTTTATAAGGTTATTGGCATAGATAGTAAAAGAACGACTCAAGTTCAGAGCTATAACTTAAGGGGAACCTTAAATCAGGAAGGAAAAAAACGAAAAAGAAGTATTAAATTACCTGTCGCTTCATTACCTACACGGATTGTGAACTTAGAATTTAAACCTGATAGCAATAATACTTTGGAGTTATATTTAGATAGAGGCTGGCAATTTACATTTAGAATCCATAATGCATCTAGTAAGGTTGAGTCGAGCTTAAAATTTGATATACAAATTATTGGCATGCCAACATCGATAGTTTCGATAGATTGTAAGTGGAAATAGGGCATAGATAATATTATTGGTGTATAGTAAATAATATGACAATAAAGAAAATAAAAGCGTAAGGAGTCAGCTAGTATTTATAAAATTTTAGAGAAATAAAGGAGAGAAAATGAATAAGCTTATCTTTAAAAAGATAAAAAATGAAAATATTTTTGCGAAAGACTATGATAATTTTATAAAAAACAACGAAATAGAATTTTCCGATAGTGAAATTGCTGTTGTTTACGGTCCTAATGGAACTGGTAAAACTAGTTTGGTAAAAGCTTTGGCAAATGGTGAAAAAACTGCTATTCAATATTCATATAATGGCAAAGAGTATAATGACGGCTCACAATTTATTATAATTAATGATCAAAATAATAGAAATATTATAAAAGGTGAGACTTCAGATTTTTTACTAGGTGATGATATTAAAAGAGAGCATGAATTATATGAGCATATTACTAATGAATATGAAAATATTTGTACACAGAGTAATAAAATTCTAAAGGATAAATTTAAAATTACTTCAGGAAGTAGCAAATTAATAACGTATTTTTCGGAAAAAGATAATTTCCGAAAGAATATTCAGGACTTAGCTAATAATAAATCTAAAGGTAAGAAAACAAAGATAGATGATTATATTGTTGGCTGGAGCAAATATAAACCATATGAGATTTCAGCTTATGATGAAGCTAAATTAGAGTATTTTATGAGTGATTTGTCTACCTCAAAATCATTGATTCTTGATATTGAAAGTCTAGATACAACAACGTTAACTGAGAATAGACGTATTCGAGAGGTGGAAAAGAATACAGAAGCAATTAGGATATTATCACATTTTTGTGATACAGAAGAGTGTATAGTTTGTGATTCGATAAACATAGGTAGAGAACATCTATTAGCTAAAAAAACTGAAAATAAAAATAATATTCTAGAGACACTAGAGCCTAAAATAAAAGACATTCTAGAAAAATTATCCTCTAGTGGCGCAGATAAAGACCCTTTTAATATAAAAAATATTTTGATAGCAGCTATTGAAACAGGTGAATTAGAAGGAATTTGTAATCTTAGAGAAGAGATTCAAAAATATAGGGATATATTTGTAAAAAAGGTGATAAATGAATTACTAGATATATTGAATAAATCAGATATCAAGGATAAAAATGAAGAGTATAAAAGCCTAATAAATGAAAAGCCAGAAATTAATGATGAAGATTTCTTATATATTGAACAAATCATTAACAATAGCATGCTTAAAAAGATCAAGATTGATAGAGATGATAAGAAGAATATTCAGATATTTATAGAGGATAAAGAGTTTCTGGGCATAGATAGAGAGGAACTGCCATTAAGCTCGGGGGAACAAAATTTTTTGTCATTAACATTAGAATTTTTAAAGGCGAAAAACTCTGATAAACCTATTGTAATTTTAGATGATCCTATCTCTAGCTTTGATTCTATCTACAAAAATAAAATTGCATATGCAATTATTAAAATTTTAGATAAGAAGAAAAGGATTATTTTAACTCATAATGTTGATTTACTAAGGTTATTAGATGGACAACTAAAAAAATGCTTTAATCTTTTTTTGTTTAATAATACTGAAAATGAGGAAAATGGGTTTATACCATTAAAACCTGATGAACGAGATATGCTTATAAGTTTAGATGCATTGTTAAAAGCATTTAGGACTAATATATATAAACATGTAAAAAATAAAGAGTTATTTTTAATTTCTTTAATCCCATTTATGCGTGGATATGCAACGATTATTAATAATGAAGAAGTTAAAGAGAATCTGACGCAAGTTATGCATGGATTTAAAGATGAAGTTGTAGATATTGGAGCATGTTATCAAGTATTATTTGGAAAGCATGATGGTATTAATGAACAATATGAGGTATCGGTTGATTCAATTTTGAGTCAACCGATTAATGAATGTGAAATAGTAGATAATGAAAAGTACCCATTATTAAATCGTACATTAAGACACTCTTTTATATATTTATATTTGAGGTTATTGATAGAAAAAGTTTTGGTTTCGAAATATAAGATAAATACAGAGGGACGAAATGGAGCTAAGCAATTAGGACAAATAATTTCTAAAGCGTTTCCTGACAGCTCTGATAAGGATACTATGAAGAAAAGAGTTTTCCTTACCACTAAGAAAACATTGCTTAACGAATTTAACCATTTTGAAGGAAACTTAAGTATTTTTCAACCCGCAATTGATATCACAAATCAGATATTAAAGGAAGAAGCCGAAAAAATAATAAATTTTCTGGAAAATTTATAAGAATATTGAACTCTTGACGAAAAGGTTGGGTTAAAGTAAATTATTATAAGGTGGTTTATATCCTCAGAATATAGATATAATATAGTGATTGCATTTTCCATACAATCGTCCTATAATACTTTGTATTACGTTTTAACATACAATGGTACGCCCTAAGTGGACTCGTAGAAAGGATGGTTGGATGAGACCTGTACATACATTGCCAAGCTATAGCTTTGGAGGACATGAAATTTTTGACACTATTGGAGATTACACAAAACAATTAGGCAAGAAAACTGTCATAATCGGTGGAGATACATCGTTATCCGTGGCATTACCTTTCTTGGAACCGGCCTTAGAAAAAGCAGGGGTTGAGGTGCTAGAAGTGGTGCATTTTGGCGGTGAATGTGCGTATGCTGTAACGAATGAATTGGCGAAAAAGGAATCCTTGCAAGCGGCAGACTTCCTCATCGGTGTGGGTGGTGGTAAAGCCCTAGATACTACAAAATTAACGAGTATTGAATTAGGAGATATTCCTGTCATCACAGTGCCTACTATTGCAGCTACCTGTGCAGCTACATCTGAGGCCATTGCTATCTATAGCGTAGACCATACTTTTGATAGTGTTGCTTTTATGAAACGTCCAGCAGTGCATACGTTCATCGATGCAGATATTTTGGTGAAAGCCCCAAGTCAATATTTCTGGGCAGGTATGGGTGACACCATTGCGAAACATTATGAAACGCATATGGCTACACGTGGTCGAGATTTGTCTTATAATGTACAAGTAGGCTTGTCTTTATCTAAGATGTGTGCGGAACCAATTTTTGCACATGGTCGTGAAGCTCTTACCGCCAATGAGCACGGGGAACGTAATCGTCTCTTTGATGAATTGGTGATGGCCGTAGTGCTCACGACAGGTATCGTTTCTGGTTGTATGCCAGGGGATTTTAACAGTACTATTGCTCACGCTGTGTGCTACGGTTGTGCCGAAGACCCTCATACAGAAGAAAACCACCTTCATGGGGAAATGGTGGCCTATGGTCTCTTAGTGTTATTTGCAGCAGATAAGCAAGATGAGGAATTAACTCGCTGGCTTTCGGTGTACCGTCAAATTGGATGGCCTACAAAACTTTCTGACATGGGATTAACAAAAGAACATATCCCAATGATTGTGAAAAAAGCGGCTTCCGTTCGTGATGTGGTGATTAGCCCTTATGTAGTGACAGAAGAATTATTGACAGAAGCGATTTTGAAAGTAGAAGCGCATAATTAATCTATGTATCGTTAGGTTTCATAATATTTAGTAGTATGTTAATCTGTGTGGCTACAGCTTTCATAGTATCTAATAACAGTCGAATCTGTGTGAACATAGTTCGTATATCAGTCATCAACAGGTATCTCTAGTAGAAAGAGGTACCTGTTTGTGCTATGATGGGGGTATGTTTACACTATGAATTGGATAGGTATGGCATATGCTAGGAATGTGATCCAAATTTTGGGACGTATATTTTGGCGATTATCAAATATTGGTGTTAGGATAAAGAAGAGCGTTATTAGTAGAATTATCTTAATTTAGTGGATAGGGATTTAAAATGCCGAACTCATATAGAACAAGTTGAATAGTTTGTGTATCATTAGGATAATAACAAATAAAGTGAGTAGATAGGAGCAGAAGGCGCTATGGAACGAATATCATGGAATGAAATAGATTTTGTAAAGGTAGGGAATGCTACAGATTCTGATGGCAAAACAGGGCTGACCGTATTGCGCTTTCCTGGTGGTGCCCAAGGGGGCATGCATATTAGTGGCGGTGGTCCGGCAGCCCGAGAAAGTGGTGTTCTAGAACCGACGACGGCGCCAACGCCAGTGAATGCCTTGGTCTTAGGCGGTGGATCTGCCTTTGGGCTCTGCGCTAGTGATGGGGTTATGCAATCCTTAGAAGCGCGGAATATTGGCTTTCCTACTGCCTATGGGGTGGTGCCTATCGTGTGTCAAAGCGATATTTACGATTTGTCCTATGGCAATCCAAAGGCACGTCCTAAGGTGGAGATGGCATATGATGCCTGTGAAAGGACTTTCACAAGTACGGAACCTGTATCTGGTAATGTGGGTGCTGGTACAGGAGCCACCGTAGGTAAGGTATGTGGTATGGAACGGGCTATGAAGGGTGGCATTGGTTATGCTGCTGCAAAGCTAGGAGACCTTGTAGTGGGCGCTGTCGTAGTGGTGAATGCCTTCGGCAATGTGTATGATCGTCATGGATATGCCCTAGGAGGAGTCATGGATGAAGAACGTCAGCACATATTGGATGCTTGTCAGCTGATATTTGATCAATATGAAGGGGTTATTGAAAGTAAGCCCTTGGTAGGGGAATCTGTATTATGTAGCATGGGGGATACACCGGTAAAGGATAGCAATGCTCGAGATGAAGCGGTTCTAGGTTTGGAAAAAGGAAACACTACCATTGGAGCTATTGTGACAAATGCTATCTTTAATAAAGGTGAATTAACTAAGGTTGCTATGATGGCTACTAATGGATATGCGCGGTCTATTCGCCCTGTGGGGACCCTGTCTGATGGAGATACTGTGTATGCGTTCTCGGTGACTGGCAGCGTCAGTGAGTTTAGTAGGTGGATAGTAGCTGATGTGAATGTGGTAGGCACTTTGGCAGCAGAGCTAATGAGTGATGCCATAGAAGATGCTATGCAAGCTAGTAAGCTAGGTAATTCTGAATTTTTAGCAAATATAATTGAATTACACGAAATGAAAATATAAAATTTATAAAAACACTTGCAATTTAATTGCAAGTGCTATATAATAACTCTTGTATTATTCCTCGATAGCTCAGCAGGTAGAGCAATCGGCTGTTAACCGATCGGTCGTAGG
>OBVV01000706.1_pt1 | contig 11577 bp, 9 predicted proteins | sample 1476221 | NCBI WGS metagenome assembly OBVV01 (sample SAMEA2580029, study PRJEB22360) | human gut metagenome | biome: human gut; feature: human-associated habitat; material: faeces | place: Denmark | collected 2008/2010 | reverse complement strand
ATTATTTTTAGTTTGAGACTTATACAATAAAAATATATCAGATATTATCGACTTACTATATCTTGAACTTTTTTAATAGCCTCATCTTCTATTTCTTTGAAAATTTTTATTGCCCTATGTATTTTTTATATTATTTCTTAAAGATGGTGATTACTTAAATTCATTAATGACACGCGTATCACATTGAGTACATACATTTTAAATTGGAACAAATTTACTTCCATAATGCTTACAATAAGCCACTAAAACCTCTTCCAAATAATCTACGTAGTACTCCGAAATCATCGAATTGACTAATTAACGATGATCCAAATAAATGTAATGCAAATCCAATAATAACGAAAAATATGATAACACCGTAAAAACTAGGGATACGTAATTTTCTATTTACACTATATTTAGCAATTAAATATATACATGATGTGAATAATAAGATAATCGAAAATACTCCTAATACCCCACTTAAAATATAAAGTTTTAAAAATAGTGAAATAAATCCTAACAAAAGTATAAGCACTGATAATGTATTCGTTAAAATAAAGTCTGACAAAACTTTTTTAATTTGAAAAGGTTGAAGTACAGTTAAACGTATCACTCCATAAGTAATAAAGAAAAGAATAGCTATAGCAATAGCGATGCCTAGTATTACTCTTAGAACAATAGTAAATACTCCTGAAACGATATAACCAAAACTATCTTCAATCATAAAATGAATAAAAAATCCTAAAATTAATAAGCCCACTATCACTAATGAAGCTAATAATGAGTAACTAAATGAATGATGACTCTCAATGATTGTATCATGCCGTTTAAACACTTGTTTAAAGAATTTTTTACTTTCTTCGACAACAGATTTAACTTTTTGACTTGAAGCACCAGGATTACCATAACGTTGTTGATAAGATGTATAATCAGGTGCATCTTGCGTTTGAGATGACTCAATATTGTTGTATTGATTCACTGTAGGCTGTTCTTTTGATACAGCATTTGGCGAAGTAACAGAACTTGAAGTAGAAAGATTTATACTTTTGTTTACATGACTATCCAAGTTTAATGATTCTGGTGTTATTGTAGATGGTGTAATCTGATCTAATTTCGTTCCACATTCTCCACAAAATAAATCTCCTTGTTGATATGACTGACCACAATTTGGACATTGCATCCTATATACCTCCATAAACATAAAATTCGAACTCATTATACCATTAAATTGAATTGCTTAAAATATTATTTTAATGAAATAAAAAAGTTCGAATCTTAAACGATTCGAACTCTAATGATGATATATTATTCAGCTTCTCTAATTTCTGCATCGATATCTGCATAATCAATTTCAGTATTAGTGAATGTTTTATTATCGATTGGGAAGTGTTGTTCAAATGTTTCAAAGTTTTGAATTTCAACTTTTACATCATCTACTTCAAAATCTAAAATGTGTCCGCCGAAATTACGATCATCGTTGGCGAAATGAATATGGAAACCACCAGAACCAATACCATGGAATAATTCAGGTGTAAAGAAGCCAATCACTGTACCGTTAACATCTTCCTGAGTTTCTTCAGGTTGTCTACGTGCTGAATCAATTAATCTTGTATATGGTGGTTCTTGTTTTGGCATCATACGAACATGCATTTTTTTAAATTTACCAGTGATTTTTACTGCTGAGAATAAATTATCACTTAACATATGTTCTTTTACTTCATTTAATACTGTTTCAGAATCTTTATTAGAAGTTTTATAAGATTCATCTGCTTCAAATTTAGTAATTGTTGCAAAAGGTGTTAATTCATCACCTTTAAGTTTAACGAATTCTTTTTTTTCATTTGCATGGTAAGCTTCTCCATTAATGAAGATAACTTCACCGTCTGAACCTGTAAGTGTTGCTAGTCCTGAATCACCATGTTTTAATAATTCATCGATTGTGGCAGTTCCTTCTAATAAACCTGCCATCAATGTACCTAATGTACCATGTTGATATAATACATGACCCATATTAATATTCACTCCTATTTTTAGAAAATTAATTTAAAGAATCTGGTAACATATTTGTTGATAATTTAATATTATCTTTATAATTTACTGGAATATCAATTAAAACAGGTCCTTCTGTTTCGTAACCTTCTTTAATTGCAGCTTCAAGTTCTTCTGGGCTTGTTACTCGAATACCTTTCGCACCAAATGACTCTGCATATTTAACATAATCTACTGGACCAAATGCTACACCAGCTGCACGTTTATATTTCATTTCTTCTTGGAATTCAACCATGTTGTATTTACCATCATTCCAAATTAATTGAATGATATTTAATTTTTTACGTACAGCAGTTTCTAAATCTTGACCTGAGAATAAGAAACCACCATCACCAGCAACTGATACAACTTGTGTGTTTGGACGTACTAATGCAGCTGCTATAGCCCATGGTAACGCAACACCTAAAGTTTGCATACCGTTACTGAATAATAAATGTCTTGGATTGTAACTTCTAAATTTACGAGCCATCCAAATATAATGACTACCTACGTCTACTGTAACAGTTGTATCATCAGTTAACGTTTTTTGCATTGTATTAATAATTTCTACTGGATGTAAAATACCATCTTCATGTTCATATTTAATACCAGTAGCTTCGATAATATTTGCTCTTAATTCTTCTAAGTCATCTAAATGTTTTTGATCAATAATTGGTTCAGATACTTTTTCTGACATCATTTGAATTGTACCTGCAATATTACCTACTAATTCTTTTTTAGGACGTAAGTAATTTGTAATTTCAGCATGTACTTCGTCAATTGAGATAATTTCAGTATCTAATTCTTTATTCCAGTTACTTGCTTCGTATTCAATTGGATCATAACCGATTGCAACTACTAAATCAGCTTTTCTTAGTAATTCGTCACCCACTTGGTTACGGAATAAACCAACACGACCAAAGAAATGGTCTTCTAATTCACGACTAATTACACCAGCACCTTGGAAAGTTTCTACAACAGGTAAGCTTGTTTTTTCAACAAATTTACGAATTGCTTCTGTTTCTTTTTCACTAGAACTTCTCATACCTGCAAGTAATACAGGGAATTTAGCATCTTTAATTGCTTGAAGCACTTCATTCACTTCTTCATCTGTTGGTACGCCTAAATGAGGTTTTTCTGGTAAGTCGATTGCTTTACTTTGCACTTGAGATGAAATAACGTCTTGTGGAATACTAATGAAACTTGCACCATTTTTACCAGAAGTTGCAGTGCGGATTGCATTTGTCATAACTTCAGATAATGATTCAGGATCTTGAACCTCTGCACTATATTTAGTTGATGATTTTAGTAACGCAGCATTATCTACAGCTTGGTGAGTAAGACGTAATAAATCATTTCGTTTAACTTGACCACCGATTGCTAATACAGGGTCACCTTCTGAAGTAGCTGTTAATAATCCAGTTGTTAAGTTACTTACCCCTGGACCACTTGTTACTAATGCAACACCAGGTTTACCTGTTAAACGTCCAATGCCTTGTGCCATCATTGCAGCATTTTGTTCATGACGTGTAACGATAAGTTCTGGACCATCATCTTCTAATGCATCGAATAAATAGTCGATTTTTGCACCTGGAATACCAAATACATAATCCACATTATTATTTTTTAAAGTATCAATGACCATATCTGCAGCAGAATAGTTTTCTTTAGCCATTTTATATTCATATCCTTTCAAGTTTACATTTGTAATTTAAATTTTTTATTTCAAAATTACTTTTCTATTTTTTTATACCCAATTAAAAAGAAGCCACACACATGTCTATTTTTTTAGGGAAAAAGAGGGAAAGACTTAGTCACATGTTAATTGCGGCTTCTTTATATTTAAATAACTTCAATTTTTAAAGTTGAAGTGTAACCTCAGTTAATTAGACATATTCAAATATGAGATGGGAGTTTTCTATTATATATGTCATGTTTAAGGGAATGATAGTAAGACATACTTATTAGAACATTTGAATACGTTGTAACTTTATTACGTTTCTTATTATAGTACGCATCGAAACATTAATAAAATACATATTTTCGATAGTAACCATTCCATATTGGAATAGGTCAATATACTTTAACCATTGTAAAATGACACAATTAAAAAGGTCTAATGACTTGACTTGTCTTCTATCATTATAGTGCCAATATTGATATAATTACTACTTTTTATATTTTTGGAGTAAATATACTCTTTTTTGTTGTTTTTATTTTAGATTTATCTGATATAATCAAATCTATCATTTAAATTTTCTAGTTATGTATTCTTGTTTGATTAAAAGTAAGAAAACTTGAAATTTTCAGAAATTTTAGACAAAATACCGTTCTTTTATGCTATGATAATAAATGTTATATAGCTAACAAGCTAATTCATTAAATTTTAAACTTATTAGTGGAGGTTCATAATTATGGCCAGTTTTTTCAAAAATTTTACTAGAAAAGAAGATCCCACTATCTATCAAAGTAAAGATGGACATTTAAAACGTACGTTACGTGTTAAAGATTTTCTTGCATTAGGTGTAGGTACTATTGTATCAACATCGATTTTCACACTACCTGGTGTAGTAGCAGCAGAGCATGCTGGTCCAGCCGTAGCTTTATCTTTCTTATTAGCTGCAATTGTTGCTGGTTTAGTTGCATTTTCATATGCTGAAATGGCTGCAGCCATGCCTTTTGCTGGTTCTGCATATTCTTGGATTAACGTTTTATTTGGTGAATTCTTTGGATGGGTAGCTGGTTGGGCATTACTTGCCGAATACTTTATTGCCGTTGCCTTTGTAGCTTCTGGTTTTTCAGCCAATTTAAGAGGACTTGTGTCTCCTTTAGGTATTGCGTTACCTAAGTCTTTATCTAACCCTTTTGGTGCAGATGGAGGAATTATAGACTTAGTTGCAGCAATTGTTATTATTTTAACTGCATTATTATTATCTCGTGGTATGAGTGAAGCTGCTCGTATCGAAAATATTCTTGTTATTTTAAAAGTTTTAGCGATTGTTTTATTCGTTATTGTTGGATTAACAGCAATTCAAGCAAGTAACTATGTTCCATTTATTCCTGAGCATAAAGTCACTGAAACTGGTGATTTTGGTGGATGGCAAGGTATTTATGCAGGGGTATCAATGATTTTCTTGGCATACATAGGGTTTGATTCAATTGCTGCCAACTCAGCTGAAGCTATTAATCCGCAAAAAACGATGCCTCGTGGTATTTTAGGATCATTAATCATTGCGATTGTTTTATTCGTAGCTGTAGCTTTAGTATTAGTTGGTATGTTCCATTATTCAAAATATGCTGGGAATGCTGAACCTGTAGGTTGGGCCCTTCGTCAAAGTGGACATGGTGTAGTAGCAGCAGTAGTTCAAGCTATTTCAGTCATCGGTATGTTTACAGCATTAATCGGTATGATGTTAGCTGGTTCACGTTTACTTTATTCATTTGGTCGTGACGGATTATTACCTTCTTGGTTAGCCAAATTAAATGATAAACATTTACCTAATAGAGCGCTTGTTATTCTGACTGTTATCGGTGTTTTAATTGGTTCAATGTTCCCATTTGCTTTCTTAGCTCAATTAATTTCAGCAGGTACATTAATTGCATTTATGTTTGTATCTATTGCAATGTATAGTTTAAGAAAACGTGAAGGCAAAGATTTACCAGTTCCAGCATTTAAAGTACCGTTCTTCCCTGTATTACCTGTCATTACCTTTTTATTAGTCTTGCTTGTATTCTGGGGATTAAGTTTTGAAGCTAAACTTTATACATTAATCTGGTTCTTAGTTGGTATTGTTATTTATGTATTCTATGGTATTAAACATTCTAAAAAGAATGATGAAGATGATTATGTCGTACCAAAAGATTAAGATAATGAACTAACTTATATTTCTCATCTCCCCTTAAGAAACATTCAATTGTTTTTTAAGGGGAGTATACTGAAAAAGAGCAAGAAAAGACGTGAAGTGAATGTCTTTTCTTGCTCTTTTAATATATTTTACCAACCTTGTCCTTCTATACTATATTGATTTAAATCACCATCTTGTAGTGCTTGAAGCGCTTCTTCAATAACATCTAACGCTTTATCTAACTGTTCATAAGTAATAACGAGTGGTGGTTGAAAACGTAAGACGTTCCCAGCAACTGCAATAATCACTACACCATGTTCAAAACAGTAATTACAAATTTTCAATGCTTCTTCAGCAGCTCTTTCTTTTGACTGTTTGTCTTTAACAATATCAATTCCAATCGATAACCCAATACCGCGCACATCTCCTACGTAATCGTATTGATCTACCCATTGATTCATACGTTGACGCACGTAGTTTCCTTTTACAGAACTAGCTGTTAGTAAGTCGTCGTTTTCTATCATTTCAATCGTAGCAAGAGCCGCTTCACAACTTACTGGATTTGCCCCTGTCGTAAATAGATGTGCTGGTGCTTCAAGACTTTCAATAATTTCTTTTCGACCCACAATCGCTGACATTGGTAATCCACCTGCTAATGATTTACCAAATGTAATGAGATCTGGTGTAAAGTTAAAATGGTCCACAGAGCTCCAAGAACCTGTACGACCTAATCCTTGTTGGATATCATCAACGGCAATTAAAATGCCGTATTCGCGACATAACGTTTCAAGTGCTTCAAAATAGCCCTCTACTGGTTCTAATAGTCCGCCATCTCCTTGAATCGTTTCTAACACGATACAAGCTACTTCCTCAGCTGGAACATATTTAGCAAACATCTCTTTTAATGGCGCTAAATATTCTTCAACAGTATTTGATTTAGATTGTTCAAACATCCCTCTGTATTTATCTGGAAATGGAATATGATAAAATCCATTTAATAATGGGCCATAATGTTTACGCATATTTAAACTGATAGCCGACATTGATAACGCTCCAAATGTAGAGCCATGATAAGCATTTGTAAAGCTGATAATATAGGGTCGTCCTGTATAAGCACGTGCAAATTTGATAATACCATCATTCGCATCCGAACCACTCAAACCAAATGTGACACGTTTTTCATAATCGCCTGGCGCAATATCGCATAACTTTTTAGACAGTTTCACTAAAGGCTCGTGATACATATATGCGGGGGTATAATGAATAAATTTATCTACTTGCTTTTTAATCGCTTCTGTGACCTGTTTTGGTGCATGACCCACATTTTGTGAGCTTGCACTAGCTAACAAATCGATGTATTCTTTTCCATCTATATCTACTAAAGTTGCCCCATACCCATGATCAATCACTAATGGATAATATTTTATACGTCCTAATGTAGCAAAATACTTACTATCTTCTTTTATCATGTCCTCTGCTTTACTCAAACTGACTCATCCTCTCCCAAAGTGTCAATAACTTATATCTAACTTTCTTTATTGACTTCAATTCTTATGATAATAATCAATATCTTACTAATAATTGTCAGATTTGTAAATATTTTCAGAAAAATTAAAATATATTGTTTCTATCTTTTAAACAATTATAAAAGTAAATCACAAAAGGCCTCTAATAGAGACCTTTTATGATTTATTTGTTTTCGTATGGAATAACATCATCACCATATTCTTTTTTAATATACGCTTTGATTTCTTTAGATTGCATAACTTTTAATAATGTTTGGAATTTTTCATCATTTTTATGACCTTCTTGAACAGCAATCGTATTCGCAAATGGTGATGATTCACCTTCCATAACAATAGCATCTTTAGACGGTTTTAAACCATTATCAAGCGCATAGTTTGAATTTATAATTACTGCAGCTCCTTCACCATTCTCATATGTTTTTGGTAAAAACTCTGCCCCTTGTTGATGGTTAAATTTCAAGTGTTTTTTATTTTCAGCAATATCTTCAAATTTTGCATTTTCAATTTTAACGCCTTTTTTTAATTTAATTAATCCTTCATTAACAAAGAAAGATAGAAAACGTCCTTCTTCTGCAGGATTATTAGAAACGTAAATCGTCGATCCATCTGGAATGTCTTTTAAATTTTTATATTTTTTACTATATACACCCATAGGCGTTGTAAACACTTTACCTAATTCTTCAATTTTATAACCATGACTTTTCTTTTCAGCATTCAAGTATGGAACGTGTTGGAAGAAGTTCGCATCAACATCGCCTTTATCTAATAATTTATTAGGCACCTTATAATCATTAACTTCTTTGACTTCTAAATCATATCCTTTTTTCTTCATTTCTTCTTTAGCTTTTTTCAACACATCACCATGAGGTGCTGGCGACGCTGCTACGGTAATTTTTTTATTATCTTCTTTCTGATTTCCACAAGCCGTTAGCGTAATAATTACTAATACAATACTGATCATACCTATTAATTTTTTCATATGTATTGACACCTTTTTATAAATTTTCAACTCTCATTTACTCTTACTAGATATGTAAAGACATAAAAAAATACTTTCTACTATTAAGAGAAAGCATCGATACACTTTCTCTCATCTTCTAAAGTATGATTAACTTTATGTGAATTAGCACCATGTCATACCATGACGGTTGCTGGGTTTCGTAGGGCACATCCCTCCACCACTCTTGATAAGAGTTAATAGATTATTGAATTATTAATAACTTATCATTGATTTAAACGTTGGTCAATATGTTTTTTTAATATTCTAAAAATTTAAAAAGTGTTAAACCAAATATTTCAGGGAATATTCTTATAGTATGTATATAAGAAGGAAGGAAAATTATGATCCGTTATTTTTATCATTGTCTTAGTGCTTTAGTTATAAGTATTATCTTATTAATTACAATGACTATCATGGATGGCATAGTTCAATCGACTCATCTTACTTTATTGTTAATTAATATTGATTTCTTAATTGACCCAAGCAAAACGCCATTATTATTAGAACTAGCCATTCATATTTTTATAGGATGGTTAATATATTTTATTTTCTTACTTATTTATCATGTCTTTAAACCATTATATAAACTAAGTTATGTCTTATTAATGATTGTTTTTGCCTCTCTTTATCCGTCACTCATCGCTATGGCAAAGCGTTCATTCTTTCACTTTAACTGGACAGAATACGGTTTATGGATGATTGCTCATATTATTTTTATGATTTTAATGGCTTGTTCCATTTCATATTTTTCTAAAAAGAAATATTAATACCTTATATAAATCATGTGATAAATATTGATTTAATGTTTACAAAACATTTATTCTTTAAGTTAAGTTAAAGATTTATTATGATTTTTTTTAAAACCCTGTTTCTGATCTATTCAAATGCTACACTCTAGTTGTAATTGATCATGAATGAAATGGGGTTTTCATTATGAAGAAAGTATCTTTCATCGCATCTACACTTTTAACAAGTACAATGCTACTTACAACGACTCAATCTGTAGAAGCACATACTGCTGACTTAGTGACTAAAGAAAACGCTAAACAAATTGCTACAGATGCATTATCTAATAGTGGAGGTAATCCAAATCTACAACGACTTGGTCGTACTGTTGACAAAGGCGCATACTTTGAAATTATAAGTCATAATAGATTAAATGAAGGCAGTGGAATGTATAAAGTTTATAAAAATGGCGAAGTTGAGTACAAAAATGGTACATATAGTGACTTTAATCAACTTCAAGATACACGTATTCATGCAGAATCAGGTATCGCTAAAGCTGCTAAAACACCTTCCTCTTCTAATGATAAACAAGTTAATTCTGTTGATTGTGCACGTGAACTCAATCGTTATTATGTAGGAACAGTTGCTTCTTCTGAGGTGCCATCCTCTAAGTCACTTAAAAATACTCAAACATCACAATCTTCTGTTAAAACACTCCCAAGTACTGGAGACGATACACAACAACACTCAACTCAACTTTTAGCCTCACTTCTATTAGTTATGGGAACTTCATTATTACTTAAACGAAAACATCATAGTCATTCTTATTGATCTACTAAACATTTTTAATAAATAAAAAAGGAGTGAGTCAACAAATTCAAAATGAATGCTGACTCACTCCTTTCATTTAAATAGTTTTACAAGATAAATCGTTTCCATACTAAATTAATACACGAGAAACGGTCTCCATATTATTTATTTTTATTATCCGTTTGTTCATTATCTTGACTATCAGAATGTTGATCATCTTTGTTTTTAGTTTGTTCTACACCTTCAGGGTCTTGTTCTTTAGCATTGCCTTTTTTAGGATTATAATTAACACCTTCTGTATAATCATTACCTGCATTCCATAATAAGAACTCATTCACACCGTTATCTTTTAAAGCTTGAACTTCTTCAGATATCGCTTTTGCATCATAATCAATATAATTACCAGCACCTAAATATGAAGCGGTAAAGTCTTGAATCCATGGTCTTGAAATAGGCTTGTCTTTACCTAATGTATCTAATAAACTATTTTCTTTTTGAATATAGCGATTAACTGTTTTATATGGCTCAGTATCTGGTGCTTGTAAACCGAAATCTCCATTACTCCAATGAGATGGATAAATCATTGATGAAATGGCATCTACATTTTTAGAAATTTTAGGGAAGCTTTGACCAATACCAGGTGCATTTTCAACTAATGCAGAATAACCAAATACATCAGCTGACACATTAACTCCCATTGGTTTTAATTCTTTATTTGCGTATTCTAAGAATTTAGTAATTGTATCCACACGTTGATCGCCTGAACTCATCTGACTATTTTTATATTCACCTTTATTATAAGTTAAGCTATCTGCTTGATTTTCAAATCCTTCTGGGAAGCGTACATAGTCAAATTGAATATCTTGGAAGCCGGCTTTTGCAGCTGCTTTTGCAACATCAATATCATACTTCCATACTTCTTTCATAAATGGATTAACAAAGCTATCCCCTTTACCATTTGTCCAAACAGAACCATCACTATTTCTGAATGTCCATTCAGGGTGTTCATTTGCTAATTTTGTATCTTTAAATGTCACAATACGTGCAATTGGATAAATATTATTATCATGTAGTTTTTTTAATAATTTTTTACCATCTACAATATCAAGCGTATTTTTATCCACTTGTTTATTGCCTGTATTTAATTTCATAGTAATGTTACCTGTATCATCTTTCACATCGATAACCATGGTATTTAAATTAGAATCTTTGATGAATTTAACTAACTCATCCATTTTAGCACCCTGTGTAGAATTACTTGTTACATAAATCCCTTTAACACCATCTTTAGGATACTCTACTTTATTTTCATTTGTATTTTTATCATTATTTTTTTTCAATGCATCACTTTGACTATTACCACTTTGATTACTAGATTGCTCATTTTTCTGATTTCCATCTTTTTGTCCACTATCAGATGCATTATCTCCGTTACTACAAGCCGCCAATAATAGAGCACTTGTTGTTAATACAGCAAAAATTTTATTTTTCTTCATTACTGTTCCTCCAAGAAAGTATATAAGTATTAATTAAGAACTTAGTTATCATATATAAACGATTTAAAAATAAAGACTAACTTCAATTAATAAGAACTTAACTTACTTTAGAATAGCATATTTTAACAAAAAATATACGATACACTAAAGTTTTATAAAATATT
>OBVV01000701.1_pt1 | contig 11641 bp, 10 predicted proteins | sample 1476221 | NCBI WGS metagenome assembly OBVV01 (sample SAMEA2580029, study PRJEB22360) | human gut metagenome | biome: human gut; feature: human-associated habitat; material: faeces | place: Denmark | collected 2008/2010 | reverse complement strand
CAGAGAGCCTTCTTATTTTTTTATTTTTTTGTCACAAATGTATTATACTCTTACACAGTTTGGCTAAGTATTACAGATATGATAGTATACTAGTGATAACTAACCGTTTCTATTTACGTTTTATTTACGAGGTACTACAATGGCTTGGCTTGAAATTACATTGACCACCACGCACGAAGCGTCTGAACTTATCACAGATACTCTGCTTGCTCTAGGCGCAGAAGGTGTCTACACAGAAGATCCTTATGAATTTGATCAACTCACAGATGATGGATTTGGCATTATCAAGCCAGACCGTGAAGAACTGTATGATTCTTCTGATGTGACTGTGAAAGCTTATATAGATCCAGACCTATATACTGTCGATGAATTAGACGCTCTCATCAACAGTGAGATTCAGCAACTACAAAATAGTTTCACTATGGATTTCGGCCCCCTCAATGTGTCTATTACCATGGCTGATGAGTCCGGTTGGGACGATTGGAAAACACAATATCCTCCTATTTCCATGACAGAGCATTTGACGATTATCCCCGATTGGGTGGACTATAGCCGCCGTGAAGATGAACGAGTAATCCGCATAGAACCGGGCATTGCCTTTGGTACTGGCGACCATCCAACCACACGATTGGCGATCCAAGCTATGTCTCAATATTTGACCCCTGAAAGCACTGTCTTCGATGTGGGCACAGGGTCTGGCATTATCGCTTTATCCGCAGGAGCTCTTGGGTCAAAATCTGTCACAGCTTTTGACCTAGATAAAACAGCCACTGAAAATGCACAGCATCACATAGAAATGAACCACCTAGAGTCCATAGTGCAAGTACAAGCAAATAACTTGCTGGAAGGCATTAGTGCCACCGCCTCTATTATCGTGGCTAATATTATTACCCCTATCTTGTTACGCTTATTGGTGGATGCCTATCGCTGTCTTGAACCGAAGGGAGTCTTCATCATGAGCGGCATCCAAAAAGGCGAGGAACAAGAACTCATCAATGCTGCCACTGCTGTTGGGTTTGTCAATCTATCTATTACAACAGAAAATAACTGGGTCTGTATTACCTGTCATAAATAATGCTCAGTAGCGATTCCAACATCTTACCCTAATTACCTTATACTTAGTATATTAAAAATCAAAAAAAGCACGATTCTAAAATTTATCGCATAAAAAACCGCGATTTTGAACACGATTTTAGTTTTCGTGCTTTTTCGCGTTTTTCTATGCCATAACAGTGTTTATACTACTTTATAAATTAACTGACAAGCAAAGCTAGTAACCTCTGCTATCTCATACTTCTACAACGATTTGCTCCCCTGTTCGCATGTGATAGCACACTAGTCGATAGGCTCTTAGAGTAAAGGTCTTTTCTGCATTTTGTACCGGCACCTGTTCTCGTACTTTCGCTGTATTTTCTGAATCGTTTTGTACACTTGTGTGAGCTTGTATAGTATCCATTCCCAAAGCACCCTGCTTATATTCCACCGCTTGTGCATCTGCATACAACGGATCATGTGCCAGCGGATGTCCTATATGTGCCATAGTCACTCGAATTTGATGGGTCTTCCCCGTCCATAATCGAATGCGCACTTCTGTTGTATCTTGGTTTTCATCATAAGATAGAACTTCATATTCTGTTTTTGTCATCGTCCCCTCTGAGTGCACTTCTTGATGAATGCCGTCTGCGCTCTTTCGCAGTGAAACCTCCAATACACCTTGCGACTGTTCTACTCGACCTTTTACAGTGGCACGATACCATTTCTCCAGTCGGTTATCATCCATCTGCAATTGGTAATAATGCTGTGCTAATCCGTGCTTGGCTACTACCACCAAGCCCGATGTGTCACGGTCTAAGCGGTTTAAAAATCGCACTTTTCCGTAGATTTTATGTTCTTTAAAATAGTGAGCCACTCCATTCGCTAAAGATACTTGCCCTTTCGAGTTCATCGTGATTCCCGATGGTTTGTCTACGATAAGAATATCTTCATCTTCATAGGCTATCGTTAAAGGCATTTCTATTGGATCGTGGTCGATGCGCTCTTTCAGAGGTATAACTTCTAGCACCATTCCCTGTGAAAGTCCCGATTTCGCCGTGCAAATCTGTCCGTCCAGTCGAACACCTTTTGCCCCAAAGAGGTCTTTCATCGTTTTCCGTGGGAATTGATGCGCATCAAGCCATTCTCCTACTGTCGTCACTGTTGAATTTTCAATTGTATATATTAACGTTCGTTTGTCTTTCATTGGTTTGTCTTTCATTGGTTTTCCATTTCATTAAATTGTGTATACTCTCAATATATCTATCCATAATCCCCCAACTTCTATGTAGCAAAAATCTTTTAACTTTTACCTCACACTAATCTCTATATATTTTACCACATCATTACATTTACCTTTTCTGTAAAATATGCTATCCTATAAATAAAGAAGAGCAAAACGTGTGGCGCGTTAGGCTCATCAAAATTTGATTTTTGTGCCTAACGTGATGAGATACTTCTCTTTACATTAGGCACGGTTTCTTTTATAAGAATACTACTTACGTCGTAGCATTACATATAAGGTGATAATCGCTACTATGAGCATTAGAAAATTAATCCCAAGGGAAAGTATTTCAAATACTGACATAGCATCACCTCCTTTCGGAGATGAACCTAAACCACGTTTTACTCTTCATCAACAGTATAACATATGTTTGTCATAATGTGTATTATTTTCGAATAAATATAAAAGCTGTAACGCAATAATATGTTGTGTTGCAGCTTTATTTTATATACAGCATCTGGCTATATTTGCATTGCGCTCCGCTTCATGCTAGAACTTTATATATTACGCTACTTACTAAAATTATTATATAAACTAGTGCGCATCTAATACTATGATAATAATTACCTATAACGGTTGATACGTATATGAATTTTTCTACTTTACAAAAAAATATATGACACTCAAACATACTGATACTAAGCATGCAAAACCTATATTATTCTATCTAAAACATGAATGCTAATTCAGTTGACATCTATTCTCATAGAATATACAATGATAATATATATCACTAAAGGTAAGGCTACTTTATATAGAAGGTACTTTTTATACTCTCCCCTTATATATAAGTAGTCTTTCTTTATGTATTAGGTTTGGTGTAAATTTTTACAGAAAGGTGTGTTTCTAATGAATCAAATGTTATCTATTTTCCAACAAGGTGGACCGGTGATGTACCTGTTCCTAATTATCTCTGTGCTCACCATCGCTATTGGGATTGACCGTGTCTTAGTATACCGTAAAACAGCGAGTGCTAATCGTTTAGTAGAGGAAACAATGGCTACTAAATTTGCTCAAGGCGATGTAACAGAAGCCCTTGCTTTTGCCAAGGAGCATCCTGACAATGTATTGGCGCAATTAGTGACAGAAGGTCTGAATGCTCACCAAGATGGATTCGCAGTAGAACCTACCTTAGAGGCGCAAGCTATGCGTACAGTAAACGTATTACAAGACCGTTTAAGCTTGTTGAGTACCTTTGTTACATTAGCTCCTATTTTAGGTCTATTAGGTACTGTTGTAGGTATGATTGACTCTTTCAGCGTCTTAGATTTATCCAACGGTCAACCAATGGCAATTACATCCGGCGTAGGGGAAGCATTGGTAGCCACTGCTGCTGGTTTATGTGTTGCTATAGTGGCCCTTGTGTTACATGCTATTTTCTCCCGTAAAGTAAACTTAATCGTATCTGACATGGAACAAATGATGGCATCCATCGTTCGTTTCCTTCATAAAAAGGAGAATGCCTAATGAAACTTCGGAGTATGAAAGTACAAGAAGAACCGAAGTTAATGATCATTCCAATGATTGATATCATCTTCTTCCTTCTTGTGTTCTTTATGATTAGCACCATGACGATGGTACAACAAAATACTTTCAAAGTGGGCTTGCCACAAGCTAGCTCTGCTCAACTCGATATGAATCAACATGCGAATATTACTGTCATGGCAGATGGCAATATTGCTTTCAACAAAGAAAGTCTCGATAAAGAACAATTGATTCGCCGTGTGCAAATTGAGTTGCAACGAAATCCTGATTTACAAGTCATTCTAAACGGTGATAAAGACGTCAACTATGGATTCGTCATTGAAACATTCGATGCTTTGAAACAAGCAGGTGTGAAAAAACTATCCATTGCCGTAGAAAAGAGGTAATCCGTGAAGGAAGATAAATTTTGGAAATACGCCCTCTACATCTCCTTAGCGGGTCATATCGCGCTCATCCCTGTGGCGTCTGCCATCTTCAATAAAGTAACGGAACCATTCCATGAATCAACAACCACGTTCTATGAAGTAAGTATGGCTGAAAGCGCTCAAGAGCAGGCATCTGAAAATTCACAATCTGCGGAACAACAACCTCCACAAGAGGAAAGCACTCCATCAGAACCACAAGAAGCGGTAGCCGTTCCTGAGATTCCGGAATCTATGAAACCAGAACCTCGACCAGAACAACCAAAGCAAGACGTACCAAAACAAAAACCAAGTACCTTGCCTAAACAACAACCGATTGCATCACCGCAGTCTAATGCAGCTCTCCAAGCTGCTGAAGCTGCAGCCCGTGCCAAAGCGGAAGCCGATGCAGCCGCCCGTGCCGCCGAAGAAGAAGCTAGGACCACTGTTGTCAACCGTCCAACTCCATTGGGCAACATACAACCAGCTAACCCAACACCTGGACAATCTGGTACTGTCTACGTAACCGCCGATATTTACGAAAGCGGCCAAGTCGCATCAGTTCAAGTCTCTGGCGATGCCAATGCAGCCCAACAAAATGCAGTCGCAGCCTATATACCAACCGTGCCATTTGCACCTGGAACAAACAAATTTGGCGACCCATTACCTGCTAGAATACGCTTCTCCATCGTATTCCAGTAATACTTTGTGTTTTATAGACAACTGTGTTATACTAAACATAACAAAAGAAGAGCCACCAAAGTGTCGAAGGCTTTAGGCTCATCTCAAGAAAATAGAAAATTGAAAATGCCTAACGTGCTAAGGTGTGTCAGACCTTATTCGTTAGGCTTTTTCATTACTTATTGAAGAAACGAAAACAACAAACTATTTCTCTAAGGAACGCAGTTATGTGTAGTAGCCTTGTGGCTTTCCTTTACTGCCTAAATAATCTAAACACAAGAAGAGCACGGTGTGCCCCGAACAAACATTATGAAATACCGTTTGTGAGGGGTATGCCGTGCTCTTCCCTTTTTCCTATTCAGTTACAAATGTCACAAGCTACATAGCATCTCAAGGAGCTAACCACAAGCGAAGCTCGTCGATTGCCCGTTCTTTCGCTATAATCCCATGAGAACTCCACACCTGATTCGTCACCACGTGTACATGTCCTTCTTGTACCGCTGGAATGGTGTGCCAAATTTCCATGGCTTGTATATCTTCTAGTTCTTTCCCTACTTGATTCGATGTACTGCGACTGCTCGCCCCATAAGCAGAGCTTACTAGTAGATATTTCGCATCGATATCCGGTAACATTTCATGGGATACAGCATTGTTACTTTTACCATCTAACGCTAATGACTCTGTATCCGGTGTAATATTCAGCAAATCAAAAATGAATCGACTATTTACACTTGAGGAGTACGGATATAAGCGTATTTCTTTTTTCATCACCCGAATATAGGCTAGCGGACTATCTCCAATACGAGATTTGATCGCCATACGAGCTTCTTTCACATGGTTATAATATTGGCGCAATCGTGCTTCTGCTTGTTTTTCACGATGTAATACCATACCAAGTGTCAGCAATGCCCTCTCCGCATTTTGTAACTCAAACGCTGCGGTGGGCGCAATTTTGCTCAACGCATCAAAGGTACTACGAGTGAAGGAATCACGCATAATGATCAAATCTGGTTTTAACGCCTCAATTTGCTCTAAATTAATAGTTTTCGTTTCCTCGTTAATACTGATGTGCTGTACACCTTGCGCTTCTAGTTCATTATGCAAGTAAAAGTTATCTCGATTGTAAGCCCCTATCATAGGCGCACCTAGGGCATACATTGGGTCTTCCATACGGATGACCACAATGCGTTCCTGCTTATCAGGGATGACAGTAGTACCATATTTATGGTGCAATACCATTTTCCCCTCTTCATTGGTAATGAGCTTCTCTGCAGATTGTTTTACTTTCTTGAAGCGAGCATTCATTTCTTTCGTAATAGCCTCATCCGTGTCGAGTCGCTTTTCTTTCACTACCGAACCTTCTCCTAAACGAGGGGCGCCCCAGCTACTGAAAGTTCCGCTCACTAAGCCATACAGAAGAGCTGCTACAATCGCCAATGTAGCTGCCCAGCCGAGATAGGATCCAACACGACGTCCCATCATAATGCACCACCTACTTGTTTCGCTTTTTCCACCGATGCATGGGTATAGGCAATACAGTACGGACGATTCGTCCGAGGGTCATTCAAAATGATGGAGTCCACTCCAAAAATTTTACTCAACATTTCTTCTGTTAATACCTCATGTGGCGTTCCTTGAAAGTGCACATCTCCATCTTTCATAGCGATAATATGGTCCGCATAACGCGCCGCTTGATTCAATTCATGAATGACCATAATGACCGTTTTCTTATATTCTTGGTTCAATCGTTCTACTAGTTCCAGTACATCCATTTGATGAGAAATATCTAAATAACTAGTAGGTTCATCCAAGAATAGAATATCTGTATCTTGCGCAATGGCCATGGCAATCCAAGCCCGTTGGCGTTGACCGCCCGATAAATTCTGAATCGGTGTATGAGCAAAGTTATGTAAATCCGTCACATCAATGGCCCAATCAATTAATTCACGATCCCGTTGACTTTCACGTTGCAAAATACCAGATTTGTGGGGCGCACGACCATAACTAATGAGGTCACGCACCGTCAAAGACCCTGGTGCCATCGGGTTCTGTGGCAAAATTGCTAGTTGTTTCGCCAATTCCTTCGTATCTTTTTTATGAATATCTTCTCCATTTAAAATAACGGAGCCTCCTTTGGGTGCAATGATTCGACAAATCGTTTTCAACAGAGTGGATTTACCGCAACCATTGGAGCCAATCAAGGCAGTTACCTTTTCCAAGGGAATTCTAATATCTACGTCCTTACTGATAATCTTATGCTCATACCCAGTAGAAACGTGTTGTAATTCAAATGCCATATCTTATCCTCTCGTCCGTGCCAATACATATAGAAAATAGGGTGCTCCCACCAATGCTACGATGATGCCTACTAACATTTCGTCTGGTGCAATGATGACTTGTCCTAACCAGTCTGCTGAAAGTAACAATAGAGCTCCTAATAAAAGGGTTACTGGTAAATAATAACGATGGTTGACACCTACTAAACGCCGTGCAATATGTGGCGCAATAAGCCCAATGAAACCAATACTACCACCTACAGCAACACAAGAAGCGGCTACAATTACCGCAATACAAAGGAAGGTAACACGCTCCTTTGTAATCCGTGCTCCTAAACCGATAGCAGTTTCTTCATTCAAATTCAATACATTTAATTTTGTAGAGTAGCAATATAAGGCTATTGCACCAATCGCTACAATCGGTGCTAAGACCATCACATGGTTCCAGCTATTTCCAAAAATCGTACCGATGAGCCAAGTATTGATTTGATTAAATTTATCTGGACTTAAGGTCACCATGGTCACCATTTGTACTGCATGAATACCTGTAGATACAGCGATACCGTTCAAAATTAACGTCATTGGAGACAAACTACGACCTTTTCGATAAGACATACGAAAAATAATTAGCGCTGCCAATCCACCACCAATGATGGCAAAGAGAGGTGCTTTCCAAATTGTAGTTATGGCATTAGCTGGCTCAAAATAGATGTATAACATCACTGCTACACCAGCGCCTGCATTGACACCGAGCACGCTGGGACTAGCTAATTCATTACGAGTGATGGTTTGAAAGATAGCCCCAGATAGAGCTAAACCAGCACCGATACAAATAGCTAGCACGGATCGAACCATACGGAAGTCAAAAACAATGCGCTCTTGCCATTCTGTCCCATAGCCGGCGATAATTCGCACTAAATCCATGTAAGAGAACTCAGAAAATCCCGTTCCTAAATGGATTACAAACATCACTGCCAACGCTATTAACAGCCCAATCGCCCACAGGGCAAATCGTCTACCTTGATACATTAGTTAGCCTCCTTTCGATTCGCTAAATAGAGAAAGAAAGGAACCCCTACTAAGGCGGTCACAGCCCCTAGAGGCACTTCAAATGGTGGCGATACCACACGTGCTACCGTATCTGCTACGATGACCACAATGGCACCTAAAACAGCAGAAAAAGGAATGACTTTTTCATAGCTGAGACCTACCATGTAACGAGCCATATGCGGCACAATGAGGCCAACAAAGCCGATAGGTCCCGCAATGGCTACAGCAGATCCACTTAACAGTAATACAGTAAGACCTGCTAAGAGACGAATTTGGGTTAACTTTCCACCTAAACCAACAACCACTTCATCGCCTAAGCTAAGCAAGGTAATTTGTTTAGAAATAGCCAAGGCAATTCCTTTTTCAATAACCCCACGGATAAGAGTCCAAGGAGCCACTAACAACACTTGCTCCATACGAACGCCACCAATACCGCCAGCTGTCCAATAACTCATATCTTGAGCTACATCAAAGAAAACAACTAAAGCTTGTGTAATGGCCATAAAAATAGCACTAATAGCAGTACCAGCTAAGGCTAAATATACTTTAGATCCCTTCGCCATACCTCGATTGGCTAAGTATAAAATGCAAGCCGTTGCCAATCCAGCCCCTAAAAAGCTGAATAATATAGTCATATTTAAACTTGCCATAGGGAAGGCAATCATAGCAATGGCGAGACCAAAACTAGCTCCTGCATTAACCCCTAAAATAGAAGGGCTCGCCATCGGGTTATTTGTAATTCCTTGCATGAGCGCTCCTGCGACGGCAAAATGAATACCGCAGATGAAAGCCACCAACAATCGAGGTATACGAATTGTATTAATGACGATGCTATCTGTATTCACAGAGCCACTCCAAATACTATTCCAAATCATCTCTAGTGAAATGGACCTTGCCCCTACCGATAAGAATACGAAACTGCCTAATCCTAGAATAAGTAAGGCCACTATCATTTGACCTGTAAACTTTCCAAAGAAAGACGTATTCTTTTGAGGTGCATAAGATGAAGATATATCTTTCTGTACCATGTATCTCCTTTCTTGTATATCTTGACATAGAAAAGAACCCTCTGCATAACAGAAGGTTCTTCCCCTAAATGGATATATCTAGTTAGATTATATAATCATTAGAATCCAGCAGTTAAAGATACCATAGCTGTTCGTCCATTACCTTGGTAAACAGATCCATTTAATGCATTCCAGTAATCCTTATTCAATACATTGTACACATCTGCACGAACTGTCATTGGAACATGACCGCTATTCCATGTGTATCTAGCACCTAAATCCCATGTGAAGTATCCTGGAACACGAATTGTGTTATCTTGGTTAGCAAATGCTGGTCCTGTATAATTCAAACGTGTTGTAAACGTTAAGCCTTGTACTGCTTTTACGTCTTGTTCTAATCCAACTACAGCATTTACTTTTGATGTACCTTCAACACGGTGACCTTTTGCATTACTATCAGCATTATCTTTTGTATAACGAGAATCTAATAACATGAACCCACCCAATACACGAGTACCTTTTGTAGGTTCACCAAATACATTAAACTCTAATCCACGGTTGCGGATTTCAGTAGATAAACTATAGTAACGATCAAGCTTATTAACTGGTGTCACTGTTACATAGCTTAAAGCTGGTGTTTTAATATTGAAAGCACTTACTGTTGCTGTGTATTTACCAAAATCAAACTTTGCACCTACTTCGTATTGTTTTGCTTTATATGGTTCTACTGCTTCACCAAAGTTAACAGCGCTTGCATTGGTTACTGTATCAGCTTGTAAGCCTTCCATATAGTTTGCATATACAGATGTTTTGTCATTGAATTTATGAACAATGCCTACTGCTGGAGAGAATGCTGTTTTATCATAAGAAGCATATGTATCAGCACCATTGAAGGCTTTACTTAAACGTGGGAAGTTTTGTGTTTTAATTTTTTGTAAACGTCCACCCACAATAAACTGCCAACTTTCATCTTTTGTAGTAATTCTATCTGTAACGGATACACCAGTTTGGATGCTTGTGTCATTCAAATGCGTATACCAGTTTAAATCGCCTTGTGGCGCACCCCAATTTGTAGTTTGCACATAGAAGTTAGCTGCCACATTATTTAAATTGCGATTTGCCATGTATCGTTTGTATTCAGAACGAGCGAAAGCAACACCAATATTATGGTTTACATCGCCAGTAGTAATCTTACCTTTTACACCTACTTCTACGGATGTAGATTTATTGATTTGGTTGTTATATCGGTAACGAAGATTGGATTTACCATTAATATCATTTACTTGGAATTCATTGTATAGGTAATCCATGGATGTATAACGCATACCAAATCCTGCGTAAGCCGTCCAATTTTTATTAAAATCATACTCACCACTGATAACACCATATTTCTCTGTTACACGACGATATGTTCCGTCAGCGCCATATTTCTTATGATGGTCTGCATTTTTCACAGTAAACACATCTTGTTTCGTACTAGCTAAGAACTTATTGCCAAATGTAATGCGGTATTGTGGATTTTCAATTTCATTATATACATATCCCAAATCAATAGCTGCACGTACTTTTTCACCACGCATATCAGCGCCAATTGCTACTGTACTTGCATTATTTTTTTCGTTATCATTAGATGTTTCACCATTACGGTTCAACACATTTACACGTACACCGTATTTGTTATTATCACCAAAACGATGTCCTACATCTACATGTTGTGTGAATTGAGAGCCATTACCGAAGGATAATTTCACCTTTGTAATATCTTTATCTGTAGCACGTTTTGGTACAAAGTTGATTGTACCTCCAATAGTACCATTTGGGGGCATACCACCTAACAAAGCAGCTGGCCCTTTAATAACATCTACACGTTCAATACTTTCAGTACCGGTATAAAAGCGTGGAGAAATATTGTACAAGCCATTAAATTGCGTATCTTGTTGTGTTGTACGGAATCCACGAATCGACCAAGCGCTAGAAGCACCTGATAAGGATTGATCTTTGACAGAAGCATCATTGGCTACAATATCAATTACATTGGATGCCTGTTTATTTTCCATCAACTCATTTGTATAACCAGTAACGTTAAACGGTGTATCAATAAAGGATTGGTTACCCAACACACCCATTAAACTAGATTGAGATACTTGACCACCTGCATACGCACCTTCTACTGAAGGTGTTGCAACCGCTTCTTCTACTGCCGCACGAGCTGGTGCATGCACCACAAATTCACCTAAATCGAATACTTGTACAGCATGCGCTGTGCCACCAAATTGGAAAAGGACACCCGTGGCTGCTGCAAATGATAACAATTGCTTTCTTGTCTTGTTATTCATAATATACTCCTAACACAAAAACCTTACCAAGATATACATTCTATACCTTTATATAATAAATATTATCACTATAAATTTAATTACGCAA
>OBVV01000698.1_pt1 | contig 11685 bp, 6 predicted proteins | sample 1476221 | NCBI WGS metagenome assembly OBVV01 (sample SAMEA2580029, study PRJEB22360) | human gut metagenome | biome: human gut; feature: human-associated habitat; material: faeces | place: Denmark | collected 2008/2010 | reverse complement strand
AGGAAATATATCACAATAATAATAATTTGTTGTTTTTTTCAGGTATAATTTATAGTTTTGCAACCGTTTTTCATTTAATAGGTATGTCGTAAAACATAAAATGGAGTAGTTCTGTATGAACTTAGTTAATCAACCATTAAAATGCAGAGAAAACATTTTTAAGTATATAGTTAATAAATAAGTGTGTTTATGAAGAAAAAGTTGACTTCTGTGCTACTATTTCTTGCATTGAGTGCAGGTGTGGTTTCAGCACAGACTTCGAAGGTTACCGGTAAGGTAATTGGGGAAGATGGAGAGCCGGTGATCGGTGCCTCTATTATCGTAAAAGGGACAACCGTGGGAACAGTCACGGATTTTGATGGAAACTTTGAACTAGAAGTACCTGCGAATGGTAAACAATTGGTTATTTCATACATCGGTATGAAATCTCAAGAAGTTGCGGCCACTTCTAATGTAAATGTAAAACTATTAGCCGATACCCAGAACTTGGATGAGGTCGTGGTTACGGCTATGGGTATCTCAAAGGAAAAGAAAGCTTTAGGTTATGCGGTTCAAGATGTGAAAGCGGATGAGTTGACGAAAGGAGCTAATACTAGTTTGTCTGGCGCATTACAAGGTAAGGTTTCTGGAGTGGAGATCTCTCCTTCTTCCGGTATGCCGGGTGCCTCTTCTAAGATCACGATTCGTGGTTCCAGATCTTTTACAGGGGATAATACTCCTTTGTATGTGATTGACGGTATGCCTGTCGCTTCAACGGCTGATGTGGACACCGGTAGTTCTGTTTCCGGCACGGACTTTGCATCTCGTGCGGTGGATATCGACCCAAACGATATTGAAAGCATTAATATATTAAAGGGACAGGCCGCATCTGCCTTGTATGGTATGCGTGCAACAAATGGAGTAATTGTCATTACGACCAAAAGTGGAAAGGGAGCCCGTAAAGGTAAACCTCAGGTCGCTTTTAATACCAGCTTATCTTTTGATAAGGTTTCAACGATGCCTGAATACCAAAAAGTGTATGCGCAGGGTACAAATGGCAAGTATAGCCCGTATGCTTCAACTTCTTGGGGACCACTAATCAGCGAATTGCCTAACGATCCGACTTATGGAGGAAATACGGATAATGAGTTTACCAAGCAATATGGTAAGCATGAAGGTATGTATTATGTACCTCAGCGGGCCGCTGCGGGATTAGACCCTTGGGCTCAACCACAAGCTTACGACAATATCAAGGATTTCTTCAACGTGGGTACGACATGGAGTAACTCCGTGAATGTAGCTCAAGCTTTTGATAAAGGTAACTATTCCTTCTCGATCGGTAATACTACGCAAGATGGTATTATTCCAAATACAGGCATGGACCGATACAACGCAAAAATGAGTGCCGAAGCTCAATTACACAAGAACTGGTCTACTGGATTTACCGGTACCTATGTAAATTCGAAGATCAGCAAGCAGTCTAGTGCCAATAATGGAATCTTAGCTACTGTTTACGGAGCTCCTTCTAGCTACGATTTAGCCGGTATCCCAAGTCATGTTGAGGGTGACCCGTATACACAAAATACATTCCGTAGCACATCAGGTTTTGACGGAGCTTATTGGGCGGTAGATAACAACGAGTTCTTGGAACGTTCACAACGTTTCTTTGGAAATACTTATTTGAAATATTCTACGAAGTTCAATACCGATAATCACAAATTGGATGTCAAGTATCAATTGGGTGTGGACTCTTATACGACTAATTATACGGATTCTTGGGGTTATGGACATGCAAATGGTTATGGAGAGATTGATCACTATGGATATTCAATCACGGAGTTGAACTCTTTGTTGACCGCTGCATATACTTGGAATATCAATGAAGATTGGTTGTTCGATGCCCTTGTTGGTAATGAATTGGTAGAGAATCAGCGGAAATTTTACGAGTCTTATGGAGCGAACTATAACTTCCCGGGTTGGAATCATATAGATAATGCTACAACTATGGTAGCATCCGAGTCATTACGCCGGAAACGCACAGTTGGTAACTTTGCTAGCATTTCATTGTCTTACGCTAACATGGTTTACTTCAACGCAACTGTTCGTAACGATATCGTATCTAATATGCCTCGTAACAACCGCTCATTCACTTATCCATCTGTTTCCTTGGGCTGGATTTTCACAGAATTAGAACCATTGAAGAATAATGTCTTGACTTATGGTAAATTACGTGCTTCTTACGCCGAAGTAGGACAGGCTGGAGATTATTATGATTCTTATTATACTACACCTGTTTACGGTGGTGGTTTTTATGGTTCTACGCCTATACAATATCCTATGAGTGGAATTACGGCGTTCACTCCATATGCTCGTGTGTATGATCCGAATCTGAAACCTCAGAACACGAAGTCTTATGAGTTAGGTGTGGATTTGACCTTCTTGAATGGTCTTTTCTCATTGAACTATACCTTCTCTCGGCAGAATGTGAAGGATCAGATATTTGAGGTTCCTTTGGCTGGTTCTACAGGCTCTGCAGAATTAGTAACCAATGGTGGCGCTATCCATACGAACGCTCATGAGATTACTTTGGGAATCAATCCGATCAATACGAAGAATTTTAAATGGGATATGGCATTTAACTTCTCTAAGATCGATAACTACGTAGATGAGCTGGCTCCGGGTGTAGAGAGTATTTTCTTGGGAGGTTTCGTTGATCCGCAGGTACGTGCGAATATTGGCGATAAATTCCCTGTAATCTATGGTACGACTTTCTTGCGTAATGACAACGGTGATATTGTCGTAGACGAAGATGGCTTGCCTCAGATCGGTAGTGAGGGTGTGATCGGTAAGGTTTCCCCGGATTTCCTCTTGGGTTTTAATACTAATTTTGAGATTTACAAATTCCGTATCGGCGCTACGTTCGATTGGAAATGTGGTGGACAGATGTATAGCGGTACATTGAACACGTTGAACTATTATGGTACAAGTATGGAGTCTGTTGAAAGTCGTACGGCCGAGACTTTCCGTTTTAGTCATCCGGCTGTAAAGCAGTTGGAAGATGGTTCCTATGTAGCTAATGACATAGATATCAAAGGCGAAGACGCTTTATCATATTATGACCGCATGACGCTTATTTCCGAAGCTGGTATCTATGACAGTGGTTTCTTGAAACTACGTGAGTTGTCCGTTAGTTATCCGGTATGGGATAAGAATGGAATCAACGTGAACTTAAATGTTTTTGCCAGAAATATCATTCTTTGGTCTGAGTTGAAAGGTTTGGATCCTGAGGCTTCTCAAGGTAATAATAATATGGGCGGTGGCTTCGAGCGCTTTTCTATGCCGGGTGCTTCGAGCTATGGCTTCGGTTTAAATGTGAAATTCTAATAAAGGAAACAAAAGATGAAACTTCAAAATATCTCAAAAAAATTATTGACGGGAGTTGTTTTCACCGCAGCCTTGGTCTCTTGCTCTGAGGATAAGATGGATGAGATCAACAAAGATCATAATCATACCACAGCAGTTCCCGCAAAGATGATCCTTACGGATGTCATGACTTCGACTGCGTTTAGCGTGGTTAGCGGCGATTTCAATTTATATGGTGGTATGTATGTGGAACATGAGACAGGTTCGCATAATCAATTCTACTATGCGGAAACCCGTTCTTCTTGTACATCGGCTTCTACCTTTAATAACTCATGGGGGGGAACCTATTCGACACTGAAAGATGCTTTGATCTCTGTCAAAGTCGCAGAAGAAGAGCAGAACTTCATAACAAAAGGCATTGCGGAACTTTTCGTGGCTTACAATTTGGCGATCTTGACAGATATGTATGGTGATACACCTTGGAAAGAGGCTTGTGACTATACAGTATCTATGACTCCCGCTATCGATAAACAAGAGGAGATTTATAAGGATATCATGGCCTATGTGGATGCCGCAATTGAAGATCTTCAGAAATCAGATCTGACGAGCCTGTCTAATCAAGATTTGATTTATAAAGGTGACGCTTCGGCTTGGCTAAAGACAGCTTATGGCTTGAAGGCTCGTTATACGATGCGCTTGATGGGACGTAGCGCTGATGTTAAGGGCGATATGGAAAAGGTGTTGGATTATATTTCCAAGTCGTACACCTCGGCAGCCGAGCAATGTAGCTATGCTATGTATGGTGTGGGTGTTAATATCAACCCATTTTTCGGAGTATTCTATTCTCGTTTAGGTGAAGTAGCCAGCCGAAGTATGTTTGATAAATTGAATGAGCGTAATGATCCGCGTATCAGACGTTGCTATGTGGAGGCTAACAGCCAAACGATGATTGCTTCTAAGGATGATCCATTATTGAATCTTGCTCATAATGGTGATTTAGTGCAAAGTCAGTTAGAATATACTGTTTCCATGTTCTGTGCAGCTCAAACCGCTCCGACTCACATCTTAAGTTATCATGAGGTATTGTTCTTAAAGGCAGAGGCTTTGTGTCGTTTAAATCGTAAGGATGAGGCAAAAGCAGTGTTGAAAGAGGCTGTTGTCGCAGGTATGGCTAATATGGAGGTTAATATCAAGTCTGCCCTCGCTTCTGATTATTGGGGAGGTTTCTTGAATGTAACAAACGAGGTGACACCGGAGGAGGCCGCTTCTTACTTTGATGAGAATGTCGCTCCCTTATTCGATGCTAATCCTTTGAAAGAGACGATGATTCAGAAATATATTTCTTTCTGGAACGCGGATGGAGAGTCTACCGAGTGCTATAATGACGTACGTCGTTTGAAGAGCTTGGGTGAGGATATTTATGGCTTGCAAAATCCGGGTAAGTTCCCGTTAAGATGTCCGTATGGTAACGATGATACTACGACTAATCCTAATATACAAGCTGCTTATGGTGATGGTCAGTATGTGTTTACCGAAAACGTATGGTGGGCTGGCGGAACTCGCTAATCAAGATATAAAAGCATAACGAGTGACAACATTCAAAAAAGGGGAAGAATATCTTAATGATATTTTTCTCCTTTCTTATGAATCCACATTCTAGCCGAACTTCAATCGTGTCTCAATCTTCTCAAGATCGCGGACAATCGTCATATCCATGATATTGCTATAGATCTCGGTAGTACGAACACTTTTATGCCCTAACAACTTTTGTACCGTAGTTATATTCGCTCCATTATATAATAATAAGGTAGCATTTGTATGCCGAGCCGTATGAAAAGATACCTTATTATCAATACTTGCCAATTGGCTGATTCGGCGTAATTGCTTATTCACGTTTGAATTAGAGGATAAGGGAACACCAAACAGGGTTCTCGGCGCATTCTTATATCGCTCATAGATAGGTAAAGATTTACCCTCGAACAAGAGAAATAGCGGCAAACGGACACTCACGTCTGTCTTCACCGATGAATAAACCAGCCAAACCTTATCATCAATAATCAAAAAGTTCTCTTTCGTTATACTTACTATGTCTGAGAAACGTAATCCCGTGTAGCAACTAAATAAAAACATATCCAGACACCGGCGCAATGTACGCTGCCCATCCAGCTTTAAGTTTTCCAAACGACCTAACTCCTCAGGCGTTAAATGAGTACGCTTACTCTCTTGATATTTAATCTTATATTTCCGAAATGGATATTTGTGCAACTCGAACAACTCCTTATTAATCGCCAAGTTGATATATCGTTTCAAATGCTTCATATGTTTAGCGATCGTATTTCGATGATACTCCTGCTTCAATAAAAAATATTCAAAATCGCATAAGAAATTGAAATTAATATCCTTAAACAGAACGTCCTTCTTGTATAAGGATAGAACATGCAAAGTGGACAAATGGTTTTTTAACGTCGATTCTTTTAAATTACTATGTAAAATCTCCTCACGCATGAAAACAAGAAAAGAGGAAGACGTAGATATCGAAGAGGTCTCCTCACGCAGATCCTTCAACGAAAAACCGTTATTCGCTTGTCTCTTCTCCAGCTCATCTCTCTCCAACTCCATAACATAGTTCTGAAGATACAGGTTTAACGCATCCATATTCGGATGATTCTTTATGGAACGTCTCTTGTTGTCCCATTGACAAGGTTTCACATAAACCTTCGTTGAAAAATACCTCTTTTGCCTATTCAAATAGGCCTCTACTTGAATCAAAGCTTTTCCTTCCGCATTCAATTGCTTTTTTCGATTAAACACTAAGTTGTAAATTACTTTTTCCATGATACATTTATATATTATCTGATTGTAAACACGAAGGAACAATAATAAGTTCTTTGTAGCACAATCTACAAACTAAAAGTTTGTTATCACGGATTACCTACTAATAAAAAACCATATATCCAAGTAAATAAAAAGGGCCTACCAAATACATGGCAGGCCTCTCCTACTTTTCGAGATATTAAATCATATCAATAATCTTCACCTTCCCAACCTGTTTTACGGAATCCCTTAACCGTCATCGACTTTCCATTTTGAGTCAAGGTAAATTCAATGGCATCCACTTTTGTATTGGCTTGAGTAGTATAACCATCCACAATTACTTTACCAGAGATATTGAAGGTTACAGTAGAATTTATACCATCATCCGCATGGAGCAGATTAGCGATACCATCCCCATCAAAAGATTTAGAAGTGACATCGCAATGAATCTTGCCACGTACTCCCCAGTCGTTTGTGGCAACACTCATTTTTATCCACATCTTATCCGTGGCATCATCAGTCGTATTGTAAGTATTGCAGGTCACACCTTCCGCCAAGACACCACCATCCTCACCTGTAACATTAACTACCCATTCGCCACATAAAGGGTAAATAGCCGTGTATTCTATCTCGTAATCACCATAAGTCTCACAAGAAGAAAAGGTGACCAACGCCAATAAGATAACCAGTAATTTATTTATCTGTTTCATATTCAAAAAGCTTTTCTGATTAATATACATTTATAACACCCATTTATTTATGCCACCATTGTTTTTCCGCTAACGGAACTACCGCCGGAGTATTAGGGTTATAGTCTGAAGATGACTTCGGATACAATAAACGACGAGGATATTCACCCGGAGCCAACGCAGAACCAATGCAAGGAGTCAACTGCCCCCAAATATATCCTTCCTCATCCACATGCTTTGTCCCTAAAACAGGAATACCGGTACGATTGATATCAAACCATGCGTCCCATGCTTGACAACGAGTGGAAGCGATCCACTTCTGGGTCAAAATAGAGGTAAGCATTGAATTTTGGTCCGTACTATCGAAAGCATAAGGAGCACCTTCCGAAATAAACTCGGCAGCAGAATACCCCCAACGTTCAAACGCATAATTCACACCTTGCTCATAAGCCACTTTCGCTTTAGCCACATCATTCAAACGAGCGTAAGCTTCCGCTTGCAGGAACGCTACCTCAGCAGCAGACATAAAATAAACAGGATCTGTAGGACCTAGCTTAGCCACAGAGATCATACGAGTTGTTACCGCTACCGAGTTTGGGCGGTCACCATACTTCAAAGCTGTTGTCTCGCCGGAGCCATCCGTATTAGGTGAATAAAAATCATTTAAACGAGGATCCTCATATTTTTTCAAATAATCGCAAACCGTAGCGCACGCACGAATATTTACAGTTGAATTCAATTTACGACGGTCATTCTCATACAATGGATTTGATTTATTTTCCAAATCTTGAAAACAGTCCATCTTAGCGTCTACACTCAGCAAATCTCCTTCGTCGAGCAATGCCTTGATAGCAGCTTTATTCGTATCGAAATCACGCATCAACAATTTTAGCTTTAAACTCTTCGCAAATTGAATCCACTTATTCACGTCACCAGCGAACACCAAGTCTTGTTTTGTAACCGAAGGCAAACCACCTGCGGTAGCTTCCGCTTTTTTAGCGATAATCTCGTCCAACATCGCTAATAATCCCGGATAAACCACAGTCTTACTGTCATCATATTTCGGTGTAGTATTCTCATTCCCAAGAATAGCTTCTGTAAAAGGAATAGAGCCATAAGAGTCCACTAGGATATGATACATAAAGGCAGTCATAGTCTTACCCATTACCCAATAATTCCATTCTTGAGCCGATTCAGAGCTTTTGATAACCAAATCCAAGTCTGGCAGTGCTATTGAATAAGGTATAGACCACAAACGAGAATCGGATGCGTTAGTTATCGTATAGTTAACCAATGTATTATACTGGTTGGATGTATGTCCCTGCGTACATTGCTGAGACCACATGCTACCATATAATTCGTAAGTACCACCTACAATACTTGCTACTCCTGCGATACCAGAAGGAAGCAAAGTAGAAGAAGAGGCTTCCGTTGGATATTCCGGATTCTGGTTAATATCCAAATAATCGGAACAAGTAATTGATTTGGTTATAAATACCAAAAAAATCGGAACAAGCTGTAGTCGCCATCAACAAGCAGCTAACCAGTCCTGTATATATTAAATTGTTTCTTTTCATACTATCTTTACTTTTTAAAGTTACTTATTATAATACAACTTTAATACCACCACCAAACGTACGGTTTGTCGGAGCCGCACCAAATTCACCAATTTCAGACAAGATGTCATTACCATAATTCGTACCTTCCGGATCTACGTAGTTGTTCTTTTTCGGGGTCCACATAAATAAATTACGTCCGATCAAACTAACTTGAACCATAGAGAATGGGGTTTGTTTCAACCATGCTTTCGGCAAAGAGTAAGAAAGTGTAATCTCTCTTAATTTCAAGTAATCTTTAGGTAAAATCCAATTTCTATACTGAGCGTAGTTGGAGGCGTTATTATAGTAGGTATTAACAGCGCTAGAAGCACCTCCCCAATGTACGATAGGTATATCATTCTCTACGTATTGACCATTTACGACTTTCACGGAATTAGGAACCACAAATGGTTCACGATTATTAAACACCGTATAAGTAGAGTTTCCGGCAAATGTAAGCAATTGAGAGGTATATGAATAGAACTCACCGCCATTACGCCAATCTAATACCGCTGATAAAGTAATCCCTTTCCATGTGAAATGCGTATTAAAGCCCATCAAGAAATTAGGTGTAGACGTTCCTACGATCTCTTTCTTGCTAGCATCAATTGTCGGCATACCGTTATTATCAACGATCACCTTACCATCATCAGTCGTGGCCAAAGCCGGAACCTTGAAAACGCCCAAAGGCTGACCTACTTCCGCAACGAAATCCACTTGATAGGAACTTGTCAATTTATACTCAGTTACATCATCCCATAACTCTTTCACCTCACTCCAGTTCTTACTGAAAGTAAAACCTAATCCCCACTCGAAATCTTTCGTACGAACAGGAATACCATTCACTGCCAACTCGACACCTTGATTCGCAATCTTACCTACGTTGCGGGTCATAGACGTATAGCGAGACTCCGGAGCCAGACTAGCAGATATTATCTGATCTTTCGTACTCTTATTATAATAAGCAGCATCAATATCCAAGCGATTGTTAAACAGATGCGTTGTTAAACCGAACTCCCATTCTGTCGTGATCTCCGGACGAAGATCCATACTCGGCAAACGATTATACTCTGTCAAGCCTAATGTATTATTAATAGGTAAATATAAATCTCCAAAACCTAAACTGATTTGAGTCGGTGTAAAATAACTGCTAGTACGGTAAATCGGAGCATCGTTACCAGTCTGTCCCCAAGCTGCACGAACCTTCAAGAAATTCAGATAATCAGATTTCAAATCCTCAAACATATCCGTGATGATCAATGAAGTATTCACGCCACCATAGAAAAAGCTATTATTTCCTTGAGGTAAAGTAGATGACCAGTCGTTACGAATAGAAGCATTCACAAACCAGAAATTCTTGTAACCAAACTCACCTTGAGCGAACAAACCAACCAAACGGCGTCTATCAGAGTAAGTCGTAGTCATGGGCTTATCAACACCATTCGCTAAGTTAAACCATCCCGGTTGCTCCAAACCATACAGATAAGATTTCAAATAAGAACTCGTTTGTTGATTCAAGTTCCATCCAATCATACCATTCAAAGCGATATCCTCACCGATTTTATAATCCGCATTTAAGAAAGCGGTCGCATCAATTTGCTCCACCTTGTCACGACGTTCCGTATAAGTACCGGGCTGCTGCTTCTTACCACCTAATTCACTCCAAGACCCTGAAGCGAAAGTCACTTTTTCATTCCATCTCTTTTGAGTAGCGTTCGTAAAGTCACCACCTAAACGTCCAACCGCCTTCAAACCTTTCATAATCTCAAAAGCAAGCTCGATCTTACCATAGACACGGTCATCTTGATACTTATTACGATTATGATCTAACACCCAATATGGATTCTCCGCATAAGCTGTATAGAAGTTATCCGTATTAAAATAAGGATTCGTATAATCTTTCATTGAGCTAATATCTACATCCACGGCATGTTGCAAAATCTCAGAAAACATCGTTGCACCATCATCTCCTTGGCCAGCAGCAGCTTGTGTGATATCTTTACGGACATAGTTCAAGTTTAATTCCGCAGAAAAACGTTTATATTTCATATTACCTCTTAACGAGATTGTATTACGAGCATATGAATCAGCGTCACCCGGTAATACACCGTCAGACTTCACATTACCATAGGAGGCAACAAAACCAAGTTTATCATTACCCATACGAATCGAGACGTTATTATTTGTCTCAAAACCAGTTTCATAAAAATCACGAAGATTGTTCTTTACATACGAGAAAGGCTTAGAAAGCGGAGTTAATAAACCTTCTGAGCCGTCTGAGTAAGGTCCCCAGATATGATCACGACCATCCAAAACCGGTCCCCAAGAACCATTCTCCATAGGTCCGAAAGATCCCCATCCTTGTCCGAAACGATCTTGTGTTTGAGGAACACGCAATACGCTAGATCCCATAAATGAGCCATCGTACGTAACAGAAAGCCTCTCAGCCCCAGCCCGTTTTGTTGTCACCATGATAACACCATTAGCAGCCCGGCTACCATAAAGGGCAGTAGCGGAAGCACCCTTCAAGACTGTTACAGACTCAACATCCTCTGGGTTAATGTCATTGGCTTGGTTACCAAAATCCACGGAGTTAGAGAAAGAATCCTCACCTTGGAAATCATTCATAATAGGCACACCATCCACCACATACAAAGGTTGATTAGCGCTGAAAGAACTGATACCACGCACGATTACTTTCTGAGAAGAGCCTGTAGCACCACCGCTAGTAATATTCAAACCCGCAACCTTACCAGTCAAACCTGACATCACTGATCCAGACTTAGCGGCATTCAAATCTTCACTCTTCACAGTAGAGGCTGCATAGCCCAACGCCTTTTCCTGCTTTTTCATACCAATCGCAGTTACGACAACCTCCTCAAGATTCTGGGTACCAGACTGAAGGACTACCCTCAACACATCTTGTACCGGAACCTCACGAGCAATCATACCCACATAAGAAATTACCAGAGTCTTCGCGGAACCTATGAATAATAGGTTATTTTTTATTATTACTTAGTTTTCGCGGAACCTTGTCATTGCTTGTGATTATTCAGTAACGCTCAAGAAATAACTTGTTACAATTTTCATGCGATCATTTTTTTGCGGATCGGATTGCGAGAAGGCATTGGCTACTTATGTGTAAATAATTGAAAATAAGCGAATAATAATAACGACTATCGGCTACTCAAGTGAATAACTATCGGCTTGGAAAGTGAATAACTAACGGCTATACCTAGCCG
>OBVV01000690.1_pt1 | contig 11842 bp, 9 predicted proteins | sample 1476221 | NCBI WGS metagenome assembly OBVV01 (sample SAMEA2580029, study PRJEB22360) | human gut metagenome | biome: human gut; feature: human-associated habitat; material: faeces | place: Denmark | collected 2008/2010 | reverse complement strand
GGATTGAGCCAAACCATATCCACGCCCAACTCTGCTAGATAAGGAATTTTTTTGATGATGCCTCTGAAATCGCCGATTCCATTTCCTGTCGTGTCCTTATATGATTTCGGATAAATTTGGTATACAACCTTTGTTTTATCTAATGCCATTTGTTTAACCTCTTTTTTATCAAAGGGTGGACCGTAACGTCTCCACCCCTTCGCTTATTTTGTTCGATGAGCAATCATGAGAACTTCACCACGCTTGATATCACGTGGAAGATCCCCTTCAACATCTGCTTGGAAATCATCTTGATTGGTAATGATAACGGGAGTCTCAGTGACCAAACCAGCTTCTTTGATAACATTCATATCAAAGCTAATCAATTGTTGACCAACAACAACTTTATCACCTTGAGCAATGTGAGCCTCAAATCCTTTTCCGTCAAGGCTAACCGTATCCATACCAATGTGCATCAATAGCTCCACGCCTTCTTCAGAAACGATACCGACTGCGTGCTTAGTTGGGAAGAGTACTGTCACTGTCCCATTGACTGGTGAAACCAATTCACCTTGACTTGGTTCAATGACGACACCTTGTCCCATTACACCTGATGAAAATACTGGGTCGGTGGCTTGGCTAAGTGGTTTCACTTGTCCAGCAAGTGGGCTGACCAGTTGGGCTGTTTTAACAAGGGCTGTTGGTTCTGCATGAACTGCAAATTCTGCTTCTTCTTGAGCCGCAAAATCTGCTTGAAGCTCTGTGCTATCTTCTGTCTTTGTGAAGAGACCAGCCTTGCGGAAGAAGAAGGTCAAAGCCATAGGAACTACTACAGCTACAAGCATGATCATTGCGAACGGCAACATATATTGTGGTTGAATCGATAGAATACCTGGTAGACCACCAATCCCGATTGATTGTGCTGTGATGTTAAAAGTAACTGAGAGAAGTCCAGCGATCGAAGAACCAATCATTCCTGCTACGAATGGGTAGATGTACTTGACATTGACCCCAAAAAGGGCTGGTTCTGTTACACCAAGATAGGCTGAAATTGTTGCTGGAAGAGAAATCTGAGCTTCACGTTCATCATGACGGTGCATGAGGAAATAAGCAAAAACAGCTGAACCTTGAGCAATATTTGAGAGGGCAATCATTGGCCAGAGACCTGTACCACCTGCATCCGCAATCAATTGGGTATCGATGGCATTGGTCATGTGGTGAAGACCTGTGATCACAAATGGCGCATAAAGCGCACCAAAAATAGCACCAAAAAGCCATTTAACAGGTCCTGTTAAACCAGCAAGAACAACAGTTGATAGACCTTGACCGATTGACCAACCGATTGGACCAAGAACCGTATGGGCCAAGATAAGGGCTGGAATCAAGGACAAGAAAGGAACAAAGATCATGGACACCACTTCTGGAATGTGTTTGCGCCAGAAGATTTCAAGGTAAGAGAGGGACAAACCAGCAAGCAAGGCTGGAATCACCTGCGCTTGGTAGCCAATTCGGTTAACCGTAAAGAATCCAAAGTCCCATACCCAATTTTTAGCAATTTCTGCAGCAGGTGTTGAAGCAACGGAATAGGCATTTAGCAATTGTGGAGAAACCAAACAGATCCCCATGACAATTCCCAAAATTTGACTAGTTCCCATCTTACGAGAAACAGACCAAGTGATCCCTACCGGCAAGAATTGGAAGATGGCTTCACCAGGCAACCAGAGGAAATGGTTAATCCCTGCCCAGAATTGAGAAACTTCGGTAATGGTCTTACCATTTAACATCGACCAATGCACACCCTCAAGGACATTACGGAAACCAAGAATCAATCCCCCAACAATCAAGGCTGGAATGATCGGCGTAAAGATTTCTGCCAAGGTTGTCATAACCCGTTGAACAGCATTTTGATTGCTCTTGGCTGCAGACTTAGCTACTTCTTTTGAGACCCCTTCAATCCCAGATACGGCTGAGAAATCATTGTAAAAAATTGGTACATCGTTTCCGATGATGACTTGGAATTGACCTGCATTGGTAAAGGTTCCTTTCACCGCAGGGATGGATTCAATGGCCTTAACATTGGCTTTTTTCTCATCTCCTAGTACAAAGCGCATCCGTGTCGCACAGTGGGTCACGGCAGTGACATTTTCTTTGCCTCCGATTGCTTGAAGCAAATCCTTGGCTTCTTGTTCAAATTTTCCCATTTGATACACTGCTAGCCTCAGCTAGCATCTCCTTATGTTTATTTGTTGATCTCCATCAACTGACAAAACTCATTGTAAACGATCCCAAACTTGTCTGCAACTTGTTTGTGGTTTTTTTGCTATATTTTTGATAAAATTTAGGGAGTTGTATGTAAAAAAACAGACAAGTGAGTCCAATTCATGAAAAAATACCAACAAATCTACCAAATTTTAAAAGAACAAATACTAGAAGAAAAATATCTTGTCGGGGATTTTCTGCCTAGTGAGAACGACTTAAAAGAGCACTACCAGGTCAGTCGAGATACCATCCGTAAATCGCTCAAGCTCTTGCAGGAAGAAGGCTTTATCGAGACTGTTCAAGGGATGGGGTCGCAAATTTGTAGGCAAGCACACTTTGACTTCCCCGTTTCCCAATTAACCAGCTACCAAGAAATCGTCAAAGCTTCTGGTCTTCACTCAGAAACCAATGTCATTCGTTTGGAAAAGATCAGTATCGATGAAAAAGGCGCTAAAAAGACAGGTTTCCCCCTTCACCGATTGGTTTGGAAAGTAACCCGGCAACGGGTGGTGGATGGGGTCGCTTCTGTCTTAGATATTGATTACCTAGACAGAGAGCTCATCCCTGGCCTGACCAAGAAAATTGCCCAGCACTCTATCTACCAATATATAGAAGAAGACTTGAAATTGCAGATTGGCTATGCTAAGAAAGAAATCTTGATTTCACCAATCGATAATCGCGACAAGATCTTACTGGATCTTGGAAAAGACAAACACGTGGTGACAGTCCGTTCCCAAGTTCACCTAGCAGACGGACGGCAATTCCAGTTCACCGAAAGCCGACACAAATTAGACAAGTTTCATTTTGTCGACTATGCAGAACGGAGGAAATAAAGGAGGCTGGGACAAAAGTCCTAGCCTCTCAATTATTTTTGGATTGTCGAGCAAGACGCAGTGGTTGAGTGGGCTCTACTACGCTGATTTCATCAGCTTTTACAGCCCTACTCAACTGTGCGGAGGTGGGACGACGAAATCGAATTCTAACGAATAACCGATTTCTGTCCCACTCTCATTTTATCCTAATACCAATTCATCACTCACCAGGGTTTCACCACTGTTTTGTTGGAAGAGGCGCATCAAATCTTCAACCGTTAGGTTTTTCTTTTCTTCTCCTTTGACGTCGACAACGACCTTGCCTTGGTAGAGCATGATCAAGCGGTTGCCGTATTCAATGGCATGGTTCATATCATGCGTAATCATCAAGGTTGTCAAATCATGGCTTTCCACGATCTTTTGTGTCAATTCCATGACCATTTCACTAGTTTTAGGATCGAGCGCTGCGGTATGTTCATCCAGAAGCAAGAGTTTTGGTCTAACCAAGGCTGCCATGACCAAGGTCAAAGCTTGACGTTGCCCACCAGACAAATATTGGGTATCCACCTTAAGACGGTTCTCTAAACCGATATTCAGTTCCTTCAAGGCTTCACGGAATAATTCGCGATCTTTCTCCCGAACTCCCCAGCTCAAACCACGAGATTTCCCCCGACGTTGGGCAATGGCCATATTTTCTTCAATGGTCAAACGGGAAGCTGTCCCCATTTTAGGATCTTGGAAGACACGCGCAATATCTTTCGCACGCTTACGAACACTCGTATTTTTGATGGAGTTACCTTCTAGCAAGATATCTCCTTCATCCACGACCAGATTTCCTGCCAAGATGTTCATCAAGGTTGATTTCCCAGCTCCATTTCCACCGATAACCGAAATGAAATCCCCTTCTTCTACTTGGAGATCCAAGCCTTTTAAGACATGGTTTTCATTGACTGTTCCTGCTTCAAATGTCTTATGAATGCCTTCAATTGATAATAATGTTGCCATACTTTTCTCCTATTTATTTCCTAACTTCAGTCCACGAACACGAAGACGTTTTTGCGCCTCAGGAGCGAACAAGACAATCGCGAGCAAGATCGCATTGAAGAGACGGACCATATTTTGATCGAGATTTGGGATCTCGTAAATATTTAAGATAATCAAACGGTACACAATAGCTCCAACCCCGATGGAAAGCAAGCGCCAACCAATGGTCAATTCGTGGATCAAAACTTCAGCGATAATCACCGCACTCAAACCGACTACGATCGTCCCTGTACCAGAAGTCACATCTGAGAAACCATCATTTTGCGCAAACATCGCTCCACAAAGGGCAATCAAGCCATTGGAAATCATATAGCCCAACATCTTCATGTTATCTACATTGACCCCATTGGCCTCACTCATTGGAATGTTATCACCAGTCGAGCGCAAAACCAAGCCAAGTTGCGTCTTCATTAAGAGAGTTAACAAGATACAGACGATGATCAAGCAAGAAATACTAATCAAAAAGACAGCTTCTTCATTGGACAAGCCCAATTTCATGACACTTTTGAAAATGGTACTGGCATCGCCAATAGAGAGGTTGGGGACTCCCCCCATGATTTTAATATTGATAGAGTAGAGACCGGTCAAAGTGACAATCCCTGTCAAGAGGGCTGGAATTTTCATTTTTGTATGGAGAATCCCAGAAACCAATCCTGCAATCATCCCTGCCAGGAAGCCCAACAAGGTTGCAAGCCAAGGGTTTCTTCCTGCTTGAATTTGGGAGGCTACAACTGCTGCCCCAAGTGGAAAGGCGCCTTCTGCCGTCATGTCGGCAATATCTAAAATTCGAAATGTTAAGTAAACACCGATCGCCATGATCGACCACAATAAACCTTCTGATAAACTTGATAAAACGAAATTCATCTCAAACCTCCTATTTTTCTACCTTCAACGAGCTAATATCAATTCCAAGCTCTTTCGCCATCTCTTTATTGGTGTGCAATTCTAATTTTTCAGGTGTTTCAACTGAGACTTTCCCAGGTTTCTCACCCTTCATGATGCGAATGGCCATCCGAGCAGCTTGTCTTCCCAATTCCTCATAATCAGTACCAAAATTGTACAAGCCACCAGTAGCTACCATTTCAGCAGATCCACCAAAAACTGGTACCTTATGACTAATCGATACCTGTTTTACAGTTTCTATTGTAGAAGAGATAATATTGTCTGTCGGAACAAAGACGATATCTGCTTCCGACATGATACTGTCTGCTGCAGCTTTCACATTGTTACTATCGAGAATTGTTTTTTCAACCACTTGATAGCCTTTAGCTTCCAGAATCTTCTTCGCATTATCTTTTTGGACGACGGAGTTAGGCTCACTTTGCGTATAGAGGATCCCAACTGTTTTCGCCGTTGGAAGGACTTGCTTAATCATGTCTACCTGTGTAGAGATCGCATCGTCTGACTGGTCACTTGTCCCTGTGATATTGCCACCAGGCTCTTTCAAGTTTTTCACCAATTTCGCTGCCAATGGATCGGTCACAGCTGAGAAGACAACCGGCGTTGTTTTCGTCGTATTAGCCAAACTTTGAGCCGAAGGTGTTGCAATCGCAAAAACTAGATCACTTTTTTCCGCCAATTGTTTGGAAATGTTTTTCAGATTTCGTTGCTCTCCTTGAGCATTTTGGAAATCGATCTGGATATTTTTCCCATCCACATAGCCTTCTTTCTTCAACTCCTCGATAAAACCTTTCCGTGTCGCGTCGAGTGACTTATGGGTGATGTACTGGGAAATCCCAATCCGAAAGACATTGTCTTTTTTAGCATCCTTCAGATGGTGTAAGGTCACCAATGATGTTAACAAAAGGCCTACGACCAAAACTGGTGCCAGTAATTTTTTGACTACTTTCATTTAAAACTCCTTTTCTGCAAAATAAATAAAAAATCCGCTTAGATCATTCTCTAAACGGATGCTTGAAATTCTCCAACAAGTTACAAAACCTCGGTCCATTTAGATACTAGCTCTATGGACCATCATCAAAAATCTTAGCCACATAGATACAAACAAATTGCTTGGGTTGTTTGCATCCATGAGATCATGTCTACAAACACTATCTAAAGTAGCTAAAGTAAAATTTTTGAATTGAAATGGCTTGTTGCTTCATGTTTATTTATCTGCTTTCTTTATTTATGGGTATTATCTTACCTTAATTTTTTTTTGCTGTCAAGACTATTTCAGAAATTTTTAAAATTTTTTGAAAATTCAACTAGCCCAAAAAAAAAAAAAACCAGGGGCGGAACCACGCCAAAGCCTCTATTTTCTAGTCTTCTTTTGATTTTGTTTCTTCATCATCTTCGACGATCTCAGAAATTTCAACTTTTACCTTGGTCACACGACCATTTTTCACCTTGTCATTCGTCAAGATCAAGTGTTTCTTTTGACTATCGACTTCACAGCTGAGGCGTTCTTTCAAGGATGGAATCCGCCCAACTTCAGTCAAATAATACCCTGCAATAGTATCCACATCATCACTTTCCAACTCAACGCCAAAGTATTCATTAAAGTCGTTTAGTGACATAGCTCCTTGCACGACATAAGTATTATCCCCAATTTCAAAAACATCAATTTCAGCTTTGTCAGTCTCATCGTCAATTTCACCGACGATTTCTTCCAACAAGTCTTCGAGGGTAACCAATCCAGACATCCCACCGTATTCATCGAGCAGAATGGCCATTTGATTTTGCGTATTGCGCAATTCCTTCAAAAGATCATCCACAAAAATGGTCTCTGGAACAAACAAAGGTTCTTGTAAAATCTTTCTTAAGACAATATTATCAAAGCCATTGATAAATCCTTCATTCAAGAGTCGTTTGGTATGGATAAGTCCGATGACATTGTCCTTGTCATCATCATAGACAGGAATTCGTGAAAAGTTTTGCTTGAGGATACTTTCAATAATTTCTTTGGTATCATCATTGATATCAACCATGAAGGCATCTGTCCGTGGCACCATGACTTCACGCGCTACCATTTCATCTAATGAAAAGATCCCTTGGAGCATCTCAATCTCGTCCGCATCTAGTGTTGCTTCACTATTGGTCAGCATATACTCGATTTCATCCCGCGTCATCTTTTCATCCGGATCATCGAATTCCATTGGCGTGATACGGCTCAAAAGGTTGGTCGATGCTGAAAGCAACCAAACAAAGGGGCTGACAATTTTTCCTAATAGAATCACAATCGGAGCTGTTCGAACAGCCAACTCATCTTTCAAGTTCATAGCGATTCGTTTCGGATAGAGTTCGCCAAACACGATCGAAATATAAGTCAAAAATGCTAGAGATAAAAAGCTTCCAGTTGCAAGAGCCGTTTTGGTATTGCCCATCCATCCAGCAATGACATGTCCAAGGCTATCCGCAAGACTCGCCCCAGATAAGATGGTAATCAAGGTGATCCCCACCTGAATAGTGGATAAGAAATGGTTGGGCTGTTCCAATACGCTAAGAAGACGAATGTATTTTTTATCTCCTTCTTCAGCCTTTTGCTCTACACGAGAGCGATTCAACGATACCATTGACATTTCAGTCGCCGAGAAAAAGGCGTTCAACAATGTCAAAACAATCAATAAAATAACTTCCAGTAAAATTTCCTGACTGCCAGGGTCTTCCATGGATAATTTCCTCCAGTATATAATATTGTATATTATACCACAAAATAGGAGAGCCTGCATTCTTCTATAAAATTTTCTTTTTTTACCATCAAAAAATCAGGAACAAGTCCTGATTTTAGAATGTAAACATATTGTTTTTTCACATAAAATAACCTAAGTGACGCTGAAAACTTAAAACAAAATATATAATCGTTTCATTCAAACCTACACTGAAACTTACCGCTGTGAGAAAAGTGCTAGAAACACGATTGTTTCTAGCACTCGGGAGTTTTGGAACCTCAGGTCCAAAACTAAGTCATGGAACTTCTTCGAAGTTCGCTGACGTCCGTACTCACCTAAGGAAAGTTTCTAAGAAGGCTTTGTCTTTAGTGCTCTGCACTGGTAAAATCATAAAAGAAGGCATTGAGTTTTTCAACCAGCTCAAGCGATGAGAGACTACTTGTACAGATAAAAGGTTTTTTCTTTAATTCAGGCATCATAAAGTTGGCCACTACAACGTCGGCATCCGAAGCTTCAATATCATCCACTGTCAGATTGTACTCGATCATCTGCGTGAATTCAAAGTTATCTGTACAGTAGAAATCAAGAAAATCAATCATGGACTTAGCATGGTGATCGTCAAAACGACTGATAATCAAGACCTTAATGGACTTCCGACGGCGCAATAACTGCGGTAAGAGATGTTCCCAGTGAGTGTAAACCGTGTAGATCATATGCTTGATGATCTCATCATTCAAATCATGCATCATGGCCTTCATATAAGTGATGATATGGTCCTTCAAATCATCATAGAAGGCTGGGAAGATGCTCATGAAATCTTCGTTGGTATTGGTCTTGGTATCAAACAAGAGAAACTCCGAGAACAATTCTTTCCGACCTAGGTGAGCCGTATTGTGAACGTGCATCAACATCTCATCAAGATTTTCAATGTCTAAATCATAGGTATAGCATAGATCCATAAACATATCTCTGATAAGTCTGGTCGATTCTTTGGCATAAGGATCAGTTTCTGCAGCTTCAATTAAGCTTTCTGGGCTGAAATAGAAATTCTCTTGAATAAAGATAATGAAGAACTGCTCCAGCACTTTTCCATTCAACTCGACACCCAGCTGCAAGCTAAAGTAGCGCAACATCTCCTCGACATTGGTCACCCCTTGATACTGGTCCTTATACTCATCATAGTTCGTTGGTATGTCAATAAAATAGCCCTGCTTAATACGTGATAAGTAAACTGTCAAGAGAACTTTATAAGACCTGATGACAGAGAAGGTCAATGGATAGCCATAGAGTTTGAAGAAGAAGGTGATCAAATCGGTCACAGCCTCTTCCTTAAATTCTGGGAAAGGCCATTCCATATAGTAATAACGCTCTGCAAAATATTGGGCATAAAAGAAACGAACGTCCACTTCATCCCCGACAAGATTCAAGGGTTTCAAATCAATCTTTACATTGTATTTGGTTTGAAGCTTCTGATTGATCGTCCGAATCAAGCGGTAGAAAGATTGGTAACTCAAATCAAACTTTCTGCAAATATATTCATTGGAAACATCCTTGTTGAAGAAAAGATATTCAATCAAGGCGAAGGCTTGTGATTCTTTAAAAAAGTGATGATAGATCACTTCTAGTCCAACCGAATCCTCATAACTGATTTTGATCCCATTGGTGGACGATTCAATTAAAAATTCATCAAATGTACTACGAAGATTAGACAAATCTTCTTTTAACGAACGTTCTGTACAATCCAAACGCTTGGCTAACTCTTTTAAGTGAAACCATCTTTTTTCCTTGATCAAGATCTCTAATAATTGGAGTTGACGTCTTTGTTTTTTCGATAAGAGCAGTCTCATCTTTCCCTACCTAATTTCATATTTTCTTTCAAAATTACTTATATTTTAACATATTTCATAGATCTTGTAGATTTTTTTCTGTATTTTTCTCAAAAAACTGTACAAAAAAAGACTCTAATGCCCATATAGGCGCTAGAGTCTAAGATTTATTAATGATGCCAAATTCTTCTTTTTTCTTCTGCTCCTTAGCAGCACGATGGTTATCATAAAGATTCACCAAGAATTTTACAATTTCTTTTCCAATCGAATAGACTGGAATCGCGACAACCATCCCGATAATGCCGTAGATATTACTTGAGAGCAATAAGAGAACCATAATGGTAATCGGGTGAACCTTCATCACGCCTCCAACGATACGCGGATAAAGAATATTTCCATCGATCTGCTGGATAATCAACATGTAAATGACTGCTTTGATCATCATATCCATATCTGTGAAAGCATAGGTGATGATCATCGGAATCAAGCCGATGGTTGGTCCTACATATGGAATGAGGTTGGCCAATCCAGAAAAAATGGCAAAGACCAAAGCATACTTCAATCCAATAAAACTATAGCCAATGTAGGCTAGGGTTCCAATGATAAAGGCATCGATCGAAATCCCACTAATATAGCGAGAGACCGTTTCATTCAAACTAATCAAGAGGCTTGAAATGTGGAGTTTGTCATTGCGTAAAATGGTCCGCTCCAACATCGGTAATAACTTCTTCCCATCGACCAAGAAATAAACTAAGAAGACAGGGGTCATGATCAAGATAAAGACCGTATTGACAATGGTGTTAACCACACTTCCTAAACTGTTGGTCACACTATTCAAGAGATTTTGTAGGATATCCATATAAGAGAGATTCAACTGCTGAATCGTCGATTGGATATTCACATTCTGGAACAAAGGATTGGTCGAGAGTTTTCGAACCAAACTTTGAACTTCCCAGTAAAGTCCTTGAGTTGAATTGATCAAACTGGTTAACTGATTGATTAAGATTGGGAGCAGATAAAAGATCCCTAAGCCAATGATCCCAAACAACAGAACTAAGGTGATCAAAATCCCAAACACACGCTTGATTTTTAAGTGTTTTTCCAACAATTCAACAATCGGATTGGTAATGTAATATAAAAAACCTGCAATTAAAAATGGTAAGAGGATGGTATTCAGAACAGATACAAATGGAGAAATCAAAGTCCCCATTGATTTCCAAATATAGAAAATCACCGTCAATAATAAGATCTCACATGTCCAGAATAACAATTTACTATTTCGAAACATTCCTTACCTCCTGTTTTCTATTCTACCATATTTTATGATAGAATAAAGGAGATTTTAATCAAAAGGATGAAGTTATGAATAATTTGATTGAACTACAAGACGTCAATTTGATCCGCAATGGAAAAGCCCTTTTAAAAGAGATTAACTGGCAAGTGAAAGAAAATGAATGTTGGGCGATTTTAGGTCTCAATGGGGCAGGAAAATCGACTCTCCTCAAACTGCTCATGTCTGAATACTGGGCTAGTTCTGGCCAGGTAACGGTCCTTGGAACCCGCTTTGGAGAAGGGGGTATTCCTGAGTTGCGGAAGCGTATTGGGATCGTTAGCTCCTTTATTTCAGAAAGACTGCCAGAACATCTTTTGACAGAACAAATTGTCCTAACTGGTCAATACAAGAGTAGTATCTTATATGCTGCTTACGGGGAGGAAGAACTAAACTGGGCACGGGATATGCTGACTTCGATTGGTGCTAGCGCTTTGATCGGCCGCAAATACCAGGAGCTCTCCCAGGGAGAAAAGCAGACCGTTCTCATTGCACGAAGCCTCATGGACCAGCCAGATCTGATCATTTTTGACGAAGCTTCTAGTGGATTGGATCTCTTTGCCAGAGAAAAACTCCTCCGTCAGATCCATCATATCAAACAACTGGATCACGCGCCTACCATGATCTACGTCACCCACCATGCCGAGGAAATTACAACAGACATGACCCATGTCCTCTTACTCAAACATGGCCAAGTGGTTGAGCAAGGACCAAAGGAAAAGATCCTAACTCCCCATGTCCTTAGCCAATTTTATAAAGCACCCGTATCCCTTATTGATCTAGGTGATGAGCGACTCTTTGCCAAACCGGAAATCAAACACACAGAAGACTATGAATAAATAAAAAGTGCTAAGATTATATCTTAACACTTTTCAGATTTAAGACCAAGCCATCTAAGAAACTTCCCTTAAGTGAGTACGGACGTCAGCGAACTTCTTCGAAGTTCCATGACTTAGTTTTGAACCTAAAGTTTCAAAACTC
>OBVV01000687.1_pt1 | contig 11862 bp, 8 predicted proteins | sample 1476221 | NCBI WGS metagenome assembly OBVV01 (sample SAMEA2580029, study PRJEB22360) | human gut metagenome | biome: human gut; feature: human-associated habitat; material: faeces | place: Denmark | collected 2008/2010 | reverse complement strand
AGCAGTCAAAGAAGCAGCTTCATCTGACAAACCTCTCATCGTTGCCGTTACAGCATGTACTTCAGGTATCGCCCACACTTACATGGCAGAAGAAGCCCTCATCAAAAAAGGGGAAGAAATGGGTGTTACAGTCCGCGTTGAAACCAACGGGGCATCTGGTGTCGGTAACCGCTTGACAGCTGAAGAAATCGCAAAAGCTGAAGGGGTCATCATTGCAGCTGATAAAGCAGTTGAAACCGCTCGTTTCGATGGCAAAAAATTGATCTCTAAACCAGTCGCAGCCGGTATCCGTCAGACAGAAGAATTGATCCAAACCATCTTGGATGGAAAAGCAGATGTCTTCCACGCTGAAAATGCAGCACAAGCTAGCGCTAGCCAAGAAAAATTGAGCTTGGGTGGAGCTTTCTACAAACACCTGATGAGTGGGGTTTCTCAAATGCTCCCATTCGTTATCGGTGGTGGTATCTTGATCGCCCTTGCCTTCTTGATTGACCAAGTTATGGGTGTGCCTCAAGATCAATTGTCTAGTCTTGGTTCTTATCATGTATTAGCAGCACAATTTAAAACAATTGGTGGAGTAGCCTTTGGCTTCATGCTTCCTGTACTTGCAGGTTACATTGGATTCTCAATCGCTGAAAAACCTGGTTTTGTAGCAGGGTTTATCGCTGGATCTATTGCTAGCTCAGGGTCAGCATTTGGAAATATCGCCTACGGTGCTGCTAAAGGTGAATTACCAGCAGCCGTATCATCAGGTTTCCTTGGAGCTTTGGTAGGTGGTTTCCTTGCAGGTGGAGTTGTTCTCTTACTTCGCAAAGCCCTTGCAGGTCTTCCACGTTCACTCGATGGTATCCGCTCTATCCTTCTCTTGCCATTGCTTGGTGTTGGTTTGACAGGATTCTTGATGTTCCTCATCAATATTCCAATGGCTGCTATCAATACTGGTCTTAACAACTTCCTTTCAAGCTTGTCAGGTAGCTCAGCTGTCCTTCTTGGACTTCTCGTCGGCGGTATGATGGCTGTCGATATGGGTGGACCAGTTAACAAAGCCGCTTATGTCTTCGCTACAGGTACACTTGCTGAATCTGTTGCTTCAGGTGGTTCTATAGTTATGGCAGCTGTTATGGCAGCTGGTATGGTTCCTCCATTGGCAGTATTCGTAGCAACAGTCTTGTTCAAAGATAAATTCACACAAGAAGAACGCGATTCAGGTTTGACAAACATCGTTATGGGTCTTTCCTTCATCACAGAAGGTGCCATTCCATTCGGTGCAGCTGACCCAGCCCGTGCCATCCCTAGCTTCATTGCAGGTTCAGCATTGACAGGTGCCCTTGTTGGTCTTGCAGGCTTGAAACTCATGGCTCCTCACGGAGGAATCTTCGTTATCGCCCTTACTTCAAACCCACTTCTTTACATCTTGTTCGTATTGATTGGTGCTGTCGTAAGTGGTATCTTGTTTGGATTGCTTCGCAAACCTAAAAACTAATCCTTTGCTAAAAGGTTGGGAATGCCCAACCTTTTTTATTGCTTAAAAACACCAACTAGTAATGAAGTTGCTTATCTCTATAGATTTCGATACAATTATTATAACTTTTCCTTATCAAGGAGGATGAAGCATGAAAAAAGGTAAACTGGCAATTCTTTTAGCCACCGCTACTGTAATTGCAGGGGGTGTGATTATCGCTAGTCAAAAACAAAACATCTTTTTAAATGGCACTCAATCAAGAAAGCAATTTAGCGCTAGAGAGAAGCAACTGGCTTATTTAAAGGAACATGAAAAAGAAATGGCTGATTTTGTAAAATCGTTGAGTCCTAAAGTTGAGAGTGTTCAGTTTGATTGGGAGAGTATGGAAGTTGGTCAGGTAGGCAATGGAACACCTCAAGGTGGTGGCTATATGTTAACTCTTAGAGGAAAGGTGAATCAGAATGAACAAACAAAATTCATGGTTGGCTTTTCTATAGATAATGCTACCAGCACACCAAAGGAATTTGGAATTTATGAGATGCAACCCATAAGAATTTATAGGGATGGCGGTTGGTATTATTATGACTAATCGTCATTCAAAAGTCTTTATCTTGTTTTTTCGATCCTTACAAAAGAGTTAGCGAAGAATTGAGCAAAACAAGTTAAAGACTGGCCAAACTTCCCCTGCCTTTTCTTCTTGTACCAGAGAAAAATTCACCTCATTCTACATTGGTATCTTGAGCCGAATTATGGTATAATGAGCATAACGCATATTTTTAGGAGAATAAAAATGGATATTCAACGTGAAAAAGAATTTGTCAGCCAATACCACTATGACGCTCGTAATTTTGAGTGGGAAAAAGAAAATGGCATCCCTGAAACAAAAGTAGATGTAAACTTTCAATTGATCAATCGTGATCAAGAACAAAACACGACTTCTTTGATTGTCATCTTGAGCTACATGATCGTTTTTGACGGTTTTGTGATCAGCGGAACCATCACTCAAATCAACCACTTGTTTGGTCGTTATGTCAATGAACCAAGCGAATTCAGCAAAGACGAAGTGGAAGAATTGGCTCGTCCTTGCTTGAATATGCTCAACCGTTTGACTTATGAAGTCACAGAAATTGCCCTTGATTTACCGGGTATAAATTTGGAGTTTTAATCAATGAAATTAGCAGTGATCACGGATTCGTCAGCCTATTTAACGCAAGACGTGCTCCATCACGACGACTTATTTATTTTAGAGATCCCGATCTATATCGATGGGGAGTCTTATGTTGAAGGGAAGAACCTGACACACGATGAGTTCTACCAAAAGATGGCTGCATCTAAGGAATTGCCAAAGACTAGCCAGCCGAGTGTAGCAGAGTTAGAAGAGGTCCTATCTGGTTTGACAGCTAAGGGCTATACGCATGCTATCGGTCTTTTCTTGTCATCAGGTATTTCTGGTTTCTACCAAAATATCCAATATTTGAAGGACGAATTTGAAGGCTTGACCGTCGAATTTCCGGATTCAAAAATCACCAGTGCTCCTCTAGGAATGATGGCAGAAGACTGTTTGAAATGGGCTGGTGAAGGCCGCTCCTTTGATGAGATTGTTGCCAATGTCCAACACCAGATTGATGGAACCTCTGCCTATATCATGGTGGATGATTTGAACCACTTGGTTAAAGGTGGTCGTCTGTCAAATGGGGCTGCCATTCTTGGGAACCTCTTGAGCATCAAGCCTATTCTTCATTTTAATGATGAAGGCGTGATTGAGGTCTTTGAGAAAGTCCGGACGGAAAAGAAAGCCATGAAACGCTTGGTAGAGATTGTTGTATCAGATATTGCAGATGGTCATTACCAAGTCTTTGTCATTCATGCCAATGTCCCTGAAAAAGCAGAGGCACTTCGCCAACTGCTCATCGAAGAAGGAGTGGAAGGTGACATTCCTTTTGCTACCTTTGGAGGGGTTATTGGGACGCACTTAGGTGACCATAGCTTAGCAGTTGGGTATATCCCTATCGTTTAAGGAGAATTCTATGTCCATTAAAGTCATTATCGCAGGTTTCAAGGGAAGAATGGGACAAGCAGCCTATAAGATGGTTTCTGAAGATCCTGAGCTAGAATTAGCCGGCTTGATCGATCCATTTACTGATGAGACAGAGGTTGCAGGAGTCCCTGTCTTTAACCGCAAAGAAGATGTTGTGGGTATAGAAGCAGATGTTTGGGTCGACTTTACCATGCCCAAGGTCGCTTACGAGAATACTCGCTTTGCAATTGAGAATGGCTTTGCGCCTGTTGTGGGAACGACTGGATTCACTCCTGATCAGATCCAAGAATTGACAGACCTTTCACGTGAAAAGGGCTTGGGTGGCTTGATCGCGCCGAACTTTGCCATCGGAGCCGTGCTCTTGATGCAATTTGCAGCGCAAGCAGCTAAGTATTTCCCGAATGTAGAAATCATCGAATTGCACCACGATAAGAAAAAAGATGCACCGAGTGGAACAGCGATTAAGACTGCTGAGCTGATCTCAGAGAAGCGCGAGAAAATCCAGCAAGGTGCAGCAGATGAAGAAGAGTTGATGCCTGGAGCAAGAGGGGCAGAGTTTGAAGGGATGCGCATCCATTCGGTTCGATTGCCTGGCCTAGTCGCTCACCAAGAGGTAATTTTTGGTAGTCAAGGCGAAGGCTTGACTCTCCGTCATGATTCCTACGATCGTGTTTCCTTCATGACAGGAGTAAATCTAGGGATTAAAGAAGTTGTCAAGCGTCATGAGCTTGTTTATGGTTTGGAACACTTACTATGAGATTAGAAAAGATGCCTTCTGAGTTTCAGGAGGCTTTACCAATATTAGAGAAGATTAAAGCAGCTGGTTTTGAGGCCTATTTTGTCGGAGGATCTGTCCGAGATGCTCTCTTGGATCGTCCCATTCACGATGTCGATATCGCTTCCTCCTCATACCCAGAAGAGACCAAGGCGATTTTTGATCGAACAGTTGATGTCGGTATCGAACATGGGACCGTTTTGGTCCTTGAAAATGGGCAAGAATATGAAATTACGACCTTCCGGACGGAGGATGTCTATGTCGATTATCGCCGTCCAAGCTCCGTGTCTTTTGTGCGCTCGCTAGAAGAAGACCTCAAGCGCCGTGATTTCACCGTCAATGCCTTTGCCTTAAATGAAAAAGGAGAAATTGTTGACCTCTTTCATGGACTAGAAGATTTAGAAAACAAGGTCCTTCGGGCCGTTGGGCTTCCTCATGAACGGTTTAACGAAGATGCACTCCGGATCATGCGAGGCTTTCGTTTTCAGGCCAGTCTTGGCTTTGAATTAGAAGAGGCAACCTTTGATGCCATGAAGGAGTGTGCTCCATTACTAGAGAAGATTTCCGTAGAGCGCACCTTCATCGAGTTTGATAAACTCTTGCTTTCTCCATACTGGAGGCAGGGCTTGGAGGCTATGCTGGCAAGTGGTGCTTATCACTATCTGCCAGAGTTGAAGGATCGTAAAGAAGCGATCGAGCGTTTGTTTGACATAGAGCTAGAATATACCTTTTCAACTTCTGAGCAAGCCTGGGCTGCTTTGGTCTTAGCACTAGAGATTCAAGATATTCCAAAATTCTTTAAGAAATGGAAGACGTCTAGAGACTTTGCCAAGACGGTGGAGCAGATCGTGGAGATTCTAAAACTCCGAGAAAAAGGAAGTCTAGACAAGCGTGCCTGTTACAAGTATGAGAAGCGTTTGTTGCTAGTGGCTGAAGAGCTCCGTGAAGCGTATGCCTTGAGTGTGGATTATTTGGCCATTGAGCGCGTTTATGATAGCTTGACCATTCATGATAAGCATGAAGTCGTGGTCAATGGCGGTATGCTGATCAAAGACTACGGATTTCAACCAGGTCCAGCCTTGGGAGACATTTTGACAAAAATCGAATATGCCATCGTCGATGGGGAACTGGCTAATGAGAAAGAGGCCATCATCGCCTATATCCAGCAAGCAAAAGAGGAGGAAAAATGAGCGATTTTATTGTCGATAAATTAACCAAATCTGTCGGAGATAAGACCGTCTTTCGTGAGATTTCCTTTATCATTCACGACTTGGATCGGATCGGATTGATCGGGGTCAATGGAACTGGGAAAACGACGCTGTTAGATGTGTTGTCGGGTCGCTCTGGCTTTGATGGAGATGTGAGTCCTTTTTCTGCCAAGAGTGATTATACAATTGGCTACTTGACGCAGGAGCCAGACTTTGATGATCAAAAGACGGTTCTGGATACAGTGTTATCTAGCGATTTGCGCGAAATGCAGCTGATTCGTGATTATGAATTCTTGATGGCGGATTACCGAGAAGAGAACCAAGCACGTCTGGAAAAGGTCATGGCGGAGATGGATTCGCTCAATGCTTGGGAAATCGAGAGTCAGGTCAAGACAGTCCTTTCAAAGCTTGGAATTGAAAATTTGAACGCCAAAGTTGGGGATCTATCTGGGGGCTTGCGTCGTCGGGTGCAATTGGCCCAAGTTTTGCTGTCTCATTATGACCTGCTCTTACTAGATGAGCCGACCAACCACCTGGACATTGATACCATCGAATGGTTGACCAATTTCTTGAAGAACTCTAAGAAAACGGTGCTCTTCATTACCCACGATCGCTATTTCTTGGATAATATCTCGACACGGATCTTTGAGTTGGATCGAGGTGGCTTGATCGAGTATCAGGGCAACTACCAGGATTATGTCCGCTTAAAGGCTGAGCAAGATGAGCGTGATGCAGCCCTTCTTCATAAGAAACAGCAACTCTATAAGCAGGAGTTGACCTGGATGCGGCGTCAACCTCAGGCGCGTGCGACCAAGCAACAGGCGCGGATCAATCGGTTCCATGATCTTAAGCAAGACTTGTCTGGTCAAAGCAACCAGACGGATTTGGAGATGAACTTTGAGACCAGCCGAATCGGAAAGAAAGTCATCGAGTTTAAAGATGTGAGTTTTGCTTTTGAAAACAAGCCAATTTTACAGGACTTTAATCTCTTGGTGCAAAATAAGGACCGCATCGGGATCGTCGGGGATAATGGCGTCGGCAAATCCACCCTACTCAATCTGATCGCAGAGCGCCTCCAGCCTCAGTCTGGGCAAGTCATTATCGGGGAAACCGTGCGGGTGGCTTATTTCTCTCAACAGATTGATGGGTTGGATGAGAGCAAGCGCGTGATTAATTTTCTCCAAGAAGTTGCTGAGGAAGTGAAGACAACCGTTGGGACGACATCGATTGCAGATCTCTTGGAGCAATTTCTCTTCCCGCGTTCCATGCACGGAACCTTGATTGAAAAACTCTCCGGTGGGGAGAAGAAGCGCCTCTTTCTTTTAAAACTCTTGATTGAAAAACCTAATGTGCTTCTCCTCGATGAGCCGACCAATGATTTGGATATCGCCACCTTGACGGTTTTGGAAAACTTCCTTCAAAACTTTGGAGGTCCCGTTATTACCGTTAGCCACGACCGCTATTTCCTAGACAAGGTGGCAAGCAAGATCCTGGCTTTTGAAAACGGGGGCATTCGGGAGTTCTTTGGCAATTATACGGATTACCTGGATGAAAAAGCCTTTGAAGCAGCTCAAGTAACGGCCAGTCACAAGGTTGAAAAAGAGAAACCTGTTAAGCCAAAAGAAGAGAAGAAGCGCATGAGCTACATGGAAAAGCAAGAGTGGGCAAGCATTGAAGCAGATATCGAAGCCATTGAAAGTCGAATCGCAGAGATTGAAGTGGAGATGAATGAAAACGGCTCTGACTTTGGAAAATTGTCAGCCCTTCAAAAGGAATTGGATCAGGAAAATGAGCGATTGCTTGAGAAATACGATCGCTATGAATACCTGAGCGAATTAGATGAATAAGGAGGCCCTATGAATCAATTGAACCGGATATCCCTTGGGATTTCAGCCACTATTTTTACCATTATCGGTATCGTCTTGTTTATCAATCCGATTGAGCACATCGGCTCGTTTAGCTGGTTGATTTCCTGTGGTTTCTTTTTAATCTCCCTTTCGCGTTTTTCACGCTATTACCGATTGCGTCAGGCTGGTATCATTCAGCAGCAACAGCTCTTTCATAGTATGGTCGCCTTGGTTTTTGCGGTCTACTTACTGCTCTATGGCTACAAGACCTTGCCGATTGTCTTTCCAGTCACCTTAGGAATTTGGCTCATTTACCGTTCGATTTTGAACTTCCGAAAAGCCAATTTCTACTCGAGGAAGGTTGAGGAACTGTCCAAGCGTTATATCTTCTTTGCCTTGCTACAGCTCTTCATAGGTTTATTCTTAATCGTTAGCCCACTCTCGATAAGTGTCTTTCTTTTAAATATTATTGGCTTGATTTTCCTCATTCTAGGATTTCAATCTTTTAGTCTCTTGTTAAAAAGTTAAGAAAAGTTACGTGCAAACCTTTGCGTTTGATAAAAAGTCTGATATAATAGATCTGTAAGTGTTTACAAGTTTGAAAGGAGTTACAGATGTCTAAAAAAATTATTGGGATTGACCTTGGGGGGACTTCAATTAAGTTTGCCATCCTTACTTTGGATGGGGAAGTTCAAGAAAAATGGTCTATTAAAACAAATATCTTGGATGAAGGTAGCCATATCGTAGATGATATGATCGAATCCATCGCGCATCGTTTGAAGATGCTTGGGCTTGATGCTTCTGAGTTCCAAGGAATTGGAATGGGTTCACCTGGTGTCGTTGACCGTGAAAAAGGTACAGTTATCGGTGCCTACAACTTGAACTGGAAGACTCTTCAACCAGTCAAAGAAAAGATCGAAAGTGCCCTTCATATTCCATTCTTTATCGATAATGATGCCAACGTTGCTGCTTTGGGTGAACGTTGGAAAGGGGCTGGTGAAAACCAACCAGATGTCGTATTCATGACACTTGGTACAGGTGTCGGCGGTGGTATCGTCGCTGAAGGTCGTCTCTTGCACGGTGTACGTGGAGCTGCTGGTGAGCTTGGTCACATCACTGTTGACTTTGATGATCCAATCCAATGTACCTGTGGTAAAAAAGGGTGTCTTGAAACGGTTGCATCTGCAACAGGTATCGTCAACTTGACTCGTCGTCACGCAGATGAGTACGAAGGGGACTCTCAATTGAAAGTCTTGATCGACAACGGAGAAGAAGTAACGGCTAAAACGGTCTTTGACCTGGCAAAAGAAGGCGATGCTCTTGCTTTGATCGTCTACAAGAACTTCTCACGTTACCTTGGACTTGCTGCTGCCAACATCGGTTCAACCTTGAACCCATCTAAAATCGTTATCGGTGGTGGGGTTTCCGCTGCTGGAGACTTCCTCTTGGATGGTGTGCGCAAGGTCTTTGAAGAAAACTCATTCCCACAAGTGCGTGAATCTACTCAATTGGCACTTGCTACTTTGGGAAATGACGCCGGTGTGATTGGTGCTGCATCCCTTGTATTACAATAAGATGAAATGGAGATCTGGCTCGTGCTGGGATCTCCTTTTTTTCTGTCTCCTGTGATATAATGAAGACAAAACTGGATTCAAGGAGAGTATATGACAAAAGCAGATACAATTTTTAAAGAAAACATTCGAAAAATCATGGAAGAAGGAGTCTGGTCAGAGCAAGCCCGTCCCAAGTACAAGGATGGTAGAACGGCCAACTCCAAGTACATCACGGGAGCCTTTATGGAATTCGATCTTGCTAAAGGCGAGTTTCCTATCACCACCCTTCGTCCCATCGCGATTAAATCAGCCATCAAAGAGATGCTCTGGATCTACCAGGATCAGTCAAATAGCTTGGACCTTTTAGAAGACAAGTACAATGTCCACTACTGGAATGACTGGGAAGTGGGAGATAGCCGGACAATCGGTCAGCGCTATGGAGCTGTCGTCAAAAAGCATGACATTACGAACAAAATCCTCAAGCAATTAGAAGCCAATCCTTGGAATCGCCGCAATATTATTTCCCTCTGGGATTATGAAGCCTTTGAAGAGACCGACGGACTCTTGCCATGTGCTTTTCAGACCATGTTTGATGTGCGACGCGTGGATGGGGAGATCTATCTAGATGCAACCTTGACCCAGCGTTCGAATGATATGTTGGTGGCTCACCATATCAATGCCATGCAATATGTGGCTCTTCAGATGATGATTGCCAAGCACTTTGGCTGGAAGGTTGGGAAGTTCTTTTACTTCATTAATAACCTTCACATCTATGACAATCAATTTGAACAAGCAGAAGAATTGCTTCGTCGCGAGCCCTCTGATTGCCAACCGGGCTTGGTCTTGAATGTTCCAGACAGGACCAATTTCTTTGACATCAAACCAGAAGATTTTGAGTTGGTCGATTATGATCCAGTGAAGCCACAGTTGAAGTTTGATCTTGCGATTTAGTGATAGATCAAGGTTCTTTGATGCCCTGATCTATGGGTGAAATCCTTTCAGAATTAAAACAATTTTAGCTAAAAATTTTTACTCATTTTTGAGTCAAAATATTTTGAATATCGTTCGGGTTTTGTTAAAATAGATAAGGTTTGGAAAAACTAAACAATTTTAAAAAGAATGTTAATTTATAGATAAAAATGGAGGACCATTAGATGGGGAAAGACTTATTTAATGATCGTATTAGCAGATTCTCAATTCGTAAATTGAATGTGGGTGTTTGCTCAGTACTATTGGGAACACTTGTCATGGTTGGTACAGCAGCAAGTGCAGCCGCAGAAGAAAATACAGATATGACAAGTGAAAGTGTAGCAGCAGTTGCAACAGCGTCAGAAGCGCCCGCAACTTCAACAGCTACTCCAGCAGCATCAACTGCTGAAACAACTAGTACAGCAGCCGCAACGTATGAAGCAAGCCCAGCTGTTACTGCAGCACCTGCTTCAACTAGTGAAGCAAGTAGCACAAGTACAGTAGCTTCAGCAACATCAACTGCTGCAGCTACATCAACCGCTGCAACACCAAAATTAGAAGCAACTACGCCAGCAAACAAGGTGCCAGAAGCAGCTACAACAGATAAGAAAAAAGAAGTAGCTGCAGGTGTCGAAGCTCCAGCTACTGAATCTACTGCTGTGACAGCAGAAACTTCTGGTCCTAAGCGTCGTAATCGTCGTGCCCTTGGTGATGCCAATGATCCAAACTTGATTGGCGATGATGTTGAAGACGCAACTTCAACTCCAAAAGTTGAAAAACCAGGCTTTACAACAGATCTTGATGCCAAATCTATGACTAGCCAGATTACTTGGTTGGACTTTGGAGATGTAGCCAACTGGACAGGGGCAAAAACAGTCCTCGTTCCTAAAAATGACCAATTTCCTGATAAAGATTTAGAAGAAAAAATAGCTCTTCAAGTTGGGGCTACCTATACTAAGGAAATCATGCCTGGCTATGTAGTCACTGTAAAAGTTAAATCTTTGAAACCATTTCAAGCGACTGAGATCTATAAGAAACGGATGGAAGAGCAAGGGGCTACAGAAGCTGAAAAAGCAACCTATGATCCAAATGCAAAAAATGGCTATGTAAAGGGTGTTACTTCAACAGGGGCTCAAAAAGCTTTTACCGATGGCAAAGAAGCCGACGTTGTTGCTGATGCTCAAAATAATTGGACTGAAATTAAACATGAAAACGTTGATACGAAAACCAAGAAGACTACCATGGGTTCAGCTATGAATGGTGGAAATATTGGAGTTCAGTTCGAAATCTCTGCAACCTTCCGTGGAAAGAAAGTTAAGCCAGCTATTGTTATGGCTGATGGTGAGTCTGCTAACCCTGGTGAATTTGTTATGTTCACTACCAACGGACAAGGTTGGCAGCACCTTGGAGAATGGAAAAAGTCTACCAGACCAGCCACCTCTGTACCTTATCAACCACAAGATACAGAGAATCTTTTTGGTTCTAAACCTAAATATAATAACATTAACCTAAGACAACTTCGTGATAATTCTCCTGTAGCTGGACCAGATAAGAAACCAGTAGCATGGAAGTACTTTGGAAATCCTGACCAAGTTACGGGTGGTCTAGGAACCGGTATCTTTGGACCAAATATTTCTGCAGGTAATAACACAGTTCCACTCGTAATGACGCGTGGAGCATCTGAAGTGGGACTTTATATCGCTTCAGCTGGTAAACAGTCTGCTATGCTAGGATTCTTCCCACTTGATGAAGGGGATGCTCCTGAGTCATATGGTAAGGCAGTCCATACCATTGCAACTGTAGATGGCGTTACTGGAGCTAAAGTAAATCAACCGTATCTTGGTAGCGTAAGCCCAGATATGGATGAGAATACAACTCTTGACTGGTTCGGTGATGATAAAGCAACTACGGCCGATGAAGGAATTAACCAATTGCTTCCGGTTAACCTCAAAGGGACAACCAATGAGATGATCAAGATGGATCGTACACGCCCAGGTAACTACAAGCTGT
>OBVV01000665.1_pt1 | contig 12153 bp, 10 predicted proteins | sample 1476221 | NCBI WGS metagenome assembly OBVV01 (sample SAMEA2580029, study PRJEB22360) | human gut metagenome | biome: human gut; feature: human-associated habitat; material: faeces | place: Denmark | collected 2008/2010 | reverse complement strand
CAAACGCCACCTGAGTAACACGACCCAGCTGTTCCAGCGCCGCTCCGCCTTTAATCAACGCCCCACGACGCGCTGCCGCCGCCAGCCCGGAGGTAATCGCCGCAGGCGTTGAGATAACTAACGCACACGGGCAGCCAATCAGCAGCAGCGTCAGCCCTTTATAAATCCACTCCTGCCAGCTGGCGGCAAACAGCAGCGGTGGCACCAGCGTCACCAGCAGGGCGACGGCCATAATCGCTGGCGTATAAATACGGCTGAAACGGTCGATAAACCGCTCAATGGGGGCGCGGCGCTCTTCGGCTTCTTCGATCAGTTTCAGAATCCGGTCAATGGCGCTGGCACCCGGTTCTGACAGCACTTCCAGCGTTACCAGACGGTCTACGCTGGTGGCTCCTGCAGGAACTTTATCGCCCGTCGCGCGCTCCACCGGAATGGATTCTCCGGTCAGGGCGCTTTCATCAAAACTGGCAAACGGTGAGAGCAGTTTACCGTCGGCAGGCAAACGCCCACCTGCGGCGACTTCAATCACATCGCCAGGCCGCAGGCTGTTAATCGCCACCTCTTCCCGCTCACCGTTACGCAGGCGCGTGGCGGTTTCTGGTTTCAGCGCCATTAACGCGCTAACGCCCTGACGCGCGCGGCTGGCGGCCCAGCCTTCCAGTCGTTCACCAATCAAAAACAGCAGCAACACCATCGCAGCTTCAGCCGTTGCGCCAATAAACAGTGCACCAATAGCGGCTACGCTCATTAAGGTTTCAATGGCGAAGTAGCTGCCGGATTTGATCAGCCGTAATGCCTGACGAGCAATCGGGTACAGCCCAACCAGCGTGGTCGCGATAAACGCCAGTTGCCCAAACGGATGATTAAATTGCTCCAGACCCCAGCTGATTGCCATCATCACGATTAGCGTAATCAGCGGCAGATTCTCTTTCAGGCGCGATGCTTGTGGCTCGTCGGCGGCCTGCTCATCGCGCAGGGAATAGCCCGCTTTTTGCACCGCAGATTCAACCTGGGCACGGATGTCATTGTCGGCATCGACCACCAGTTTTTCGGTGGCGAACAGTACCTGCACCTGATTCACACCTGCAAGCTGGCGCACGGCATTTTCTACCTTGCGCGCACAGGCGGCGCAGTCCATGCCGCTGACTTTCCAGCTATAGCGGGTGCCGGAGACGTTTTCAGAGAGCGTTGGCGAGCTGGAACATGCGCCGTCGCAGCAACAGTCGTTGGCGTTCTGTACCGTGGTTAGCGGTTTGAACGCAGCAAATTGAGGGGCTTTCTTGCCGTGATTGTCAGGAGTCGACATGGCATCCTCCGGTTAAGTTTTTTCTCATTAACCGAAGGATACACTCTGGAGTCGACTCCAGAGTCAAGTTTTATCAGAGATACAGCGAGCGGACGATGAGGAAATGACCGGCAAAGTAGCAGGCCGCAGCAATCGCGTTATCTGCCCGGAAGCGGCGGCGATAGTGGCTACCCAGCCAGACAAAGTTACTGATAAACAGCAATGAAGCGCCAACAAACGCAGAGAGTGCCGGAGCGGTCGGACGGAAGAACCACAGTTCACCTGCCAGCCACACCATCACCAGCGTCATGCCGATAAACGTGCAGATAGGCCAACGATACTCTTCCAGCCGCGTCCAGATAATCGCCAGTAACAGCGCGCCCAGAACCAGCAACACCAGTGGCAGAGGCCAGAAGAAAGAGAGCGTCATCTGACTGGCGAAATAGATGGTGTACAGCAGGTGCGAGAGGAAAAACGCGCCGATGGCGTACATCAGACGTTGACGTGGCAACAGGGTTAGCGCATCGCCCAGCAGTGAGGCGCACAGCCCTGCCAGCACCAGATAGCTAATGGCGTCGAACATCGGCGCTTGCCAGGCCAGTAACAGCAGGAGAAGAAGGGTTAACGGTTTAAACACCCAGCGTTGCCAGGTTGGCCCACGATACGATGCATCCACAGATAGCCATGCGGAAAGACAGACAGCGATAAACGACCAAAGCATCTTAGTTCCTTGAATTCGTTATTTTTTCGTAAGCGGAATGCCTACGGTCTTGCTTCCAGTTTAGTGGCGAGGGTGGACGGATGACAACACCATAACTGGCAGGGTATGCTTATTTCCGCATTTTCCGATGAGGGATAAAGATGAGCAAACCACCTCTTTTCTTTATTGTTATCATTGGCTTAATTGTCGTCGCCGCATCGTTTCGTTTTATGCAACAGCGACGGGAAAAAGCTGATAATGATATGGCTCCGCTCCAGCAAAAGCTGGTGGTGGTGAGCAACAAGCGGGAAAAACCGATTAACGATCGCCGTTCGCGCCAGCAGGAAGTGACTCCGGCAGGCACCAGTATGCGCTATGAGGCAAGCTTCAAACCGCAAAGCGGAGGAATGGAGCAGACGTTTCGCCTCGACGCCCAGCAGTACCACGCCCTGACAGTGGGCGATAAAGGTACGCTGAGCTATAAAGGAACGCGCTTTGTCAGCTTTGTAGGCGAACAATAAGGTTATTTTTTAACTTTAAATTTCTTCTGCCAGACCAGCAGTTCAAACACGCCGAAAAGGAAAATCCGCACCTTTTCGGCGGTGGTCATCTGCGGGCCATCTTTCGGTAAAGTGGATTTCAATAGCGCCAGTTGCATACCATGCATCAGCACGGTAAAAATCAGCGCCACGTTAACGAAAATATTCAGCGGGCGCGGGAAGGGATGCACCAGATTGAGGATTAAAAATCCCCAAACGCAGAGCATTAACAAACGACCAATATTAATCAGCATCACTTTCTCCTTGTGCTTCGCGTTGATACAGCCGATAAGCCACCTGACCCGCCACTTTTTCCCGATGTAATGACCAGTTTGCCGGAACAGTGGGCAGACCGTTTTCGACTTCGCTTTCGACATAAATCAGGGCTTCGTCAGCCAGCCAGCCGTTATCTTCCAGTAAATTTATCGTCTCTTCTAACAAGCCACGGCGGAACGGTGGATCGACAAACACGATATTATGCGGTGTGCCTTTTTGCGCCAGGAATGACATTGCGTTGCTGTTCACCACGCGTGCATTGCCTGCTTTTAGTGTCGCCAGATTCTTAATTAACTGCTGAGAAACTGCGCGATCCATCTCAATCAACGTGGCCCCCGCAGCGTAGCGCGATAACGCTTCCAGCCCCAGCGCGCCGCTCCCGGCGAAGCAATCCAGACATTGGGCGTCAACAATGACCGGAGCCAGCCAGTTAAACAACGTTTCGCGTACGCGGTCGGTGGTGGGGCGCAGACCTGGGCTATCAGGAACCGGGAGTTTACGGCCTCGCCACTGCCCGCCAATAATGCGGATTTGGCCGCTGCCGGAATGATTCGGTTTTTTCATGATAAATTGCTCAATCCGCCAGATAACACATACTTGCAGGCGGTGATGTGAATTAAGTTAAGTGATAGACTATTTCATCATTTTTTTAGCTGCTATGTACATAGCGTTAACGCTGTGCCATGAAGCAACAGCGAGGAGTGTAGTCGCAAATGGCGAAAGAAAAAAAACGTGGCTTTTTTTCCTGGCTGGGCTTTGGTCAAAAAGAGCAGACCCCGGAAAAAGAGACAGAAGTTCAGAATGAACAAACGGTTGTAGAAGAAATCGTTCAGGCGCAAGAGCCTGTGAAGGCTTCTGAACAAGCCGTCGAAGAGCAGCCGCAGGCGCATACTGAGGCCGAGGCGGAAACTTTTGCTGCCGACGTTGTGGAAGTCACTGAACAGGTTGCTGAAAGTGAAAAAGCGCAGCCTGAAGCGGAAGTCGTTGCACAACCGGAACCGGTCGTAGAAGAAACGCCGGAGCCAGTGGCTATCGAACGTGAAGAGCTGCCGTTGCCGGAAGACGTCAACGCCGAAGAGGTTTCGCCAGAAGAGTGGCAGGCTGAAGCGGAAACCGTAGAGATTGTCGAAGCGGCGGAAGAAGAAGCGGCTAAAGAAGAAATCACCGACGAAGAGCTGGAAGCACAGGCGCTGGCTGCCGAAGCGGCAGAAGAGGCGGTGATGATGGTTCCTCCGGTAGAAGAGCAGCCGGTGGAAGAAATCGCTCAGGAGCAGGAAAAACCGACCAAAGAAGGTTTCTTCGCGCGCCTGAAACGCAGCCTGTTAAAAACCAAAGAAAATCTCGGTTCCGGATTTATCAGCCTGTTCCGCGGTAAAAAAATCGACGATGATCTGTTTGAGGAGCTGGAAGAACAGCTGTTGATCGCCGATGTGGGCGTGGAAACCACACGTAAAATTATCACCAATCTGACGGAAGGCGCATCCCGCAAGCAGCTTCGTGATGCCGAGGCGCTCTATGGCCTGCTGAAAGAAGAGATGGGCGAGATTCTGGCGAAAGTCGATGAGCCGCTGAATGTTGAAGGTAAAACGCCGTTCGTGATCCTGATGGTGGGCGTCAACGGTGTGGGTAAAACCACGACGATTGGTAAGCTGGCGCGTCAGTTTGAGCAGCAGGGTAAATCGGTGATGCTGGCGGCGGGCGATACTTTCCGTGCAGCTGCGGTTGAACAGCTTCAGGTCTGGGGTCAGCGTAACAATATCCCGGTGATTGCCCAGCATACTGGTGCGGATTCCGCTTCGGTTATCTTCGACGCCATTCAGGCTGCGAAGGCGCGTAATGTTGACGTACTGATTGCCGATACCGCCGGACGCCTGCAGAACAAATCGCACCTGATGGAAGAGTTGAAGAAAATCGTCCGCGTGATGAAGAAACTCGACGTTGAAGCGCCGCATGAAGTTATGCTGACTATCGATGCCAGCACCGGGCAGAACGCGGTAAGCCAGGCCAAACTGTTCCATGAAGCTGTTGGCTTAACCGGCATCACGCTAACGAAACTGGACGGCACGGCGAAAGGCGGGGTAATTTTCTCGGTGGCTGACCAGTTTGGTATCCCTATCCGCTACATTGGTGTCGGCGAACGTATTGAGGATTTGCGTCCGTTTAAGGCGGACGACTTTATAGAGGCACTTTTTGCCCGAGAGGATTAACAATGATTCGCTTTGAACATGTCAGCAAGGCTTATCTCGGTGGGAGACAGGCGCTGCAGGGCGTTACGTTCCATATGCAGCCGGGTGAGATGGCGTTTCTGACCGGTCATTCCGGCGCAGGGAAAAGTACCCTCCTGAAGCTGATCTGTGGGATTGAGCGGCCCAGCGCCGGGAAAATCTGGTTTAGCGGCCATGACATCACGCGTCTGAAAAACCGTGAAGTTCCGTTTCTGCGCCGCCAGATTGGCATGATTTTCCAGGATCACCATCTACTGATGGACCGTACTGTCTACGATAACGTGGCAATCCCGCTGATTATCGCCGGTGCCAGCGGTGACGATATTCGTCGCCGGGTGTCGGCGGCACTGGATAAAGTCGGGCTACTGGACAAAGCGAAGAACTTCCCTATTCAGCTTTCTGGCGGTGAACAACAGCGTGTTGGCATTGCCCGCGCGGTGGTGAACAAGCCCGCGGTACTGCTGGCGGACGAACCGACTGGTAACCTGGACGACGCGTTGTCGGAAGGGATTCTACGTCTGTTTGAAGAGTTTAACCGCGTTGGGGTAACCGTATTGATGGCAACGCACGACATCAACCTGATCTCGCGGCGTTCCTATCGCATGCTCACCCTGAGCGATGGTCACTTGCATGGAGGCGTGGGCCATGAATAAGCGCGATGCAATCAATCATATTCGGCAGTTTGGCGGGCGTCTGGATCGCTTCCGTAAATCGGTCGGCGGCTCTGGCGACGGCGGTCGTAACGCGCCAAAACGCGCGAAATCCTCGCCAAAACCGGTAAATCGCAAAACCAACGTTTTCAACGAACAGGTGCGCTATGCCTTCCACGGCGCATTGCAGGATCTGAAAAGCAAACCGTTCGCCACGTTTTTAACGGTGATGGTTATCGCCATCTCCCTGACGCTGCCCAGCGTCTGTTATATGGTGTACAAAAACGTTAACCAGGCGGCGACGCAATATTATCCGTCACCGCAAATCACTGTTTACTTGCAAAAAACGCTGGACGATGACGCCGCAGCAGGCGTGGTAGCACAGCTACAGGCCGAGCAGGGCGTGGAGAAAGTGAACTATCTTTCTCGTGAAGACGCACTGGGCGAGTTCCGTAACTGGTCTGGTTTTGGTGGTGCGCTGGATATGCTGGAAGAAAACCCGCTTCCGGCAGTGGCGGTGGTGATCCCGAAACTCGATTTTCAGGGGACGGAATCACTGAATACGCTGCGTGATCGTATCACCCAGATTAACGGCATTGACGAAGTGCGGATGGATGACAGCTGGTTTGCCCGTCTGGCGGCGTTGACCGGGCTGGTCGGGCGCGTTTCCGCGATGATCGGCGTGTTGATGGTGGCAGCAGTGTTCCTCGTCATCGGCAACAGTGTGCGTCTGAGCATCTTTGCTCGCCGTGACTCCATTAACGTGCAGAAACTGATTGGTGCGACGGATGGTTTCATCCTGCGCCCGTTCCTGTACGGAGGCGCATTGCTGGGATTTTCTGGCGCATTGCTGTCATTAATTTTGTCAGAAATTCTGGTACTGCGTTTGTCATCGGCGGTTGCAGAAGTGGCACAGGTTTTCGGAACGAAGTTTGATATCAATGGTTTATCGTTCGATGAATGCCTGCTATTGCTGCTGGTATGCTCGATGATTGGCTGGGTGGCAGCGTGGCTTGCCACGGTACAACATTTACGCCACTTTACGCCTGAATAATAAAAGCGTGTTATACTCTTTCCCTGCAATGGGTTCCGTAGCAGGGAAAGAGATCCCGTTGTCTCTTCCCGGTATTTCATCTCTATGTCACATTTTGTGCGTAATTTATTCACAAGCTTGCATTGAACTTGTGGATAAAATCACGGTCTGATAAAACAGTGAATGATAACCTCGTTGCTCTTAAGCTCTGGCACAGTTGTTGCTACCACTGAAGCGCCAGAAGATATCGATTGAGAGGATTTGAATGACTGACAAAATGCAAAGTTTAGCTTTAGCCCCAGTTGGCAACCTGGATTCCTACATCCGGGCAGCTAACGCGTGGCCGATGTTGTCGGCTGACGAGGAGCGGGCGCTGGCTGAAAAGCTGCATTACCATGGCGATCTGGAAGCAGCTAAAACGCTGATCCTGTCTCACCTGCGGTTTGTTGTTCATATTGCTCGTAATTATGCGGGCTATGGCCTGCCACAGGCGGATTTGATTCAGGAAGGTAACATCGGCCTGATGAAAGCAGTGCGCCGTTTCAACCCGGAAGTGGGTGTGCGCCTGGTCTCCTTCGCCGTTCACTGGATCAAAGCAGAGATCCACGAATACGTTCTGCGTAACTGGCGTATCGTCAAAGTTGCGACCACCAAAGCGCAGCGCAAACTGTTCTTCAACCTGCGTAAAACTAAGCAGCGTCTGGGCTGGTTTAACCAGGATGAAGTCGAAATGGTGGCCCGTGAACTGGGCGTAACCAGCAAAGACGTTCGTGAGATGGAATCACGTATGGCGGCACAGGACATGACCTTTGACCTGTCTTCCGACGACGATTCCGACAGCCAGCCGATGGCACCGGTGCTCTATCTGCAGGATAAATCATCTAACTTTGCCGACGGCATCGAAGATGATAACTGGGAAGAGCAGGCGGCAAACCGTCTGACCGACGCGATGCAAGGTCTGGACGAACGCAGCCAGGACATCATCCGCGCGCGCTGGCTGGACGAAGACAACAAGTCCACGTTGCAGGAACTGGCTGACCGTTACGGTGTTTCCGCTGAACGTGTGCGCCAACTGGAAAAGAACGCGATGAAAAAACTTCGCGCCGCTATTGAAGCGTAATTTCCGCTATTAAGCAGAGAACCCTGGATGAGAGTCCGGGGTTTTTGTTTTTTGGGCCTCTACAATAATCAATTCCCCCTCCGGCAAAACGTCAATCCCCACGCAGATTGTTAATAAACTGTCAAAATAGCTATTCCAATATCATAAAAATGGGGTATGTTTTAGCAGAGTATGCTGCTAAAGCACGGGTAGTCATGCATAAAACGAAATAAAGTGCTGAATCACAACACCACAACACACGTAATAACCAGAAGAATGGGGATTCTCAGGATGAACATAAAGGGTAAAGCGTTACTGGCAGGATGTATCGCGCTGGCATTCAGCAATATGGCTCTGGCAGAAGATATTAAAGTCGCGGTCGTGGGCGCAATGTCCGGTCCGGTTGCGCAGTACGGTGACCAGGAGTTTACCGGCGCAGAGCAGGCGGTTGCGGATATCAACGCTAAAGGCGGCATTAAAGGCAACAAACTGCAAATCGTAAAATATGACGATGCCTGTGACCCGAAACAGGCGGTTGCGGTGGCGAACAAAGTCGTTAACGACGGCATTAAATATGTGATTGGTCACCTCTGTTCTTCATCAACGCAGCCTGCGTCTGACATCTACGAAGACGAAGGCATTTTAATGATCACCCCAGCGGCAACCGCGCCGGAGCTGACCGCCCGTGGCTATCAGCTGATCCTGCGCACCACCGGCCTGGACTCCGACCAGGGGCCGACGGCGGCGAAATATATTCTTGAGAAAGTGAAACCGCAGCGTATTGCTATCGTTCACGACAAACAGCAATACGGCGAAGGTCTGGCGCGAGCGGTGCAGGACGGCCTGAAGAAAGGCAATGCTAACGTGGTGTTCTTTGATGGTATCACCGCCGGGGAAAAAGATTTCTCAACGCTGGTGGCCCGTCTGAAAAAAGAGAATATCGACTTCGTTTACTACGGCGGTTATCACCCGGAAATGGGGCAAATCCTGCGTCAGGCACGCGCGGCAGGGCTGAAAACTCAGTTTATGGGGCCGGAAGGTGTGGCTAACGTTTCGCTGTCTAACATTGCGGGCGAATCAGCGGAAGGGCTGCTGGTGACCAAGCCGAAGAACTACGATCAGGTTCCGGCGAACAAACCCATTGTTGACGCCATCAAAGCGAAAAAACAGGACCCAAGCGGCGCATTCGTTTGGACCACCTACGCCGCGCTGCAATCTTTGCAGGCGGGCCTGAATCAGTCTGACGATCCGGCTGAGATCGCCAAATACCTGAAAGCGAACTCCGTGGATACCGTGATGGGTCCGCTGACGTGGGATGAGAAAGGTGATCTGAAAGGCTTTGAGTTCGGCGTATTTGACTGGCACGCCAACGGCACGGCGACCGATGCGAAGTAATCATTAATCGGCAACTTTGGGTTGCCGCCAAATTGCTAATATCGAGTACGTTGCTTCATGCCGGATGCGGCGTAAACGCCTTATCCGGCCTACAAGATCCAAAGAAATCAGTAAATTGCAACACACATTGTAGGCCTGATAAGCGTAGCGCATCAGGCAATTTCTCGTTGGTCATCACTTTTGAAATCAACTTGACGATTAACGCTTCTCCCAGCCGCCCTGTTGCGCCGTAAACCCCAGCGCCTGCATAAACGCCGTCATCACACCGCGATCTTCCACGCCTGCATCCGCCATCCACCAGCATGAAACGGCAGGATTGTTACGCAAAACCTCTTCCAGCAGATATTGCCCCACACCGCGACGGCGGGTGACTTCCCGCACGCGCAGGGAATCCAGTGCTCCCTCGGTGCCGCTTAAGGTTACCCGCACGGCCGCTAGCAGGCGCTCGTTAAAACGCGCGGCGTAGATGCGGTGGTTATCGTCAACCTGTAAAGAGGAAGGGGAATACTCCGGCCAGATCTTTTGCAGGTCAATCCGGTCCTGGTCGCTAAAGTTTTCTAATCGAATGATGGTCAGCTTCATGGGGAACCCGTGTAAATCACAAAAGTGGAACCAGTGTAGCGAAATAATTTAATCGGAGGCTTTCTCTTTTTTATTTCTTTTGGCAGGTGATTAATTTTTTAACAGCAATAATTACAAAGTTAAAACATTAGAGAATGAAAAATACCCAGCATAATCCCCTGAATGGTAGTGAATTATTCCGCTCTTTGTACCGTTATTTTATGCTGACAACGGCGCTTTTTTCTGTTTATCTATCAATAAATTCAGAATATTATCTGTTCTTAATCGACTGAAAAATAGGGATTTTAATCGCTATTATCACAAAATACTGCGCTAAACCCTTAATCAGACAGGCAAAAACAGTGCAGTATAAAAAAAGAACAGTCTGATTTGTTAACACATAAAAACAAAGCAACACAACATCACGAATGGGGATTTTTGACTATGAAACGGAATGCGAAAACTATCATCGCAGGGATGATTGCACTGGCAATTTCACACACCGCTATGGCTGACGATATTAAAGTTGCCGTTGTCGGCGCGATGTCCGGCCCGATTGCCCAGTGGGGCGATATGGAATTTAACGGCGCGCGTCAGGCGATTAAAGACATTAATGCCAAAGGGGGAATTAAAGGCGATAAGCTGGTGGGCGTGGAATATGACGACGCCTGCGACCCGAAACAAGCCGTTGCGGTCGCCAACAAAATCGTTAACGACGGCATTAAATACGTTATTGGTCATCTGTGTTCTTCTTCTACCCAACCTGCGTCAGATATCTACGAAGACGAAGGTATTCTGATGATCTCGCCGGGAGCGACCAACCCGGAGCTGACCCAACGCGGTTATCAACACATTATGCGTACTGCCGGGCTGGACTCTTCCCAGGGGCCTACGGCGGCAAAATACATTCTTGAGACGGTGAAGCCCCAGCGCATCGCCATCATTCACGACAAACAACAGTATGGCGAAGGGCTGGCGCGTTCGGTGCAGGACGGGCTGAAAGCGGCTAACGCCAACGTCGTCTTCTTCGACGGTATTACCGCCGGGGAGAAAGATTTCTCCGCGCTGATCGCCCGCCTGAAAAAAGAAAACATCGACTTCGTTTACTACGGCGGTTACTACCCGGAAATGGGGCAGATGCTGCGCCAGGCCCGTTCCGTTGGCCTGAAAACTCAGTTTATGGGGCCGGAAGGTGTGGGTAACGCATCATTGTCGAATATTGCTGGCGATGCTGCCGAAGGCATGTTGGTCACTATGCCAAAACGCTATGACCAGGATCCGGCAAACCAGGGCATCGTTGATGCGCTGAAAGCAGACAAGAAAGATCCGTCCGGGCCTTATGTCTGGATCACCTACGCGGCGGTGCAATCTCTGGCGACTGCCCTTGAGCGTACTGGCAGCGATGAGCCGCTGGCGCTGGTGAAAGATTTAAAAGCTAACGGTGCAAACACCGTGATTGGGCCGCTGAACTGGGATGAAAAAGGCGATCTTAAGGGATTTGATTTTGGTGTCTTCCAGTGGCACGCCGACGGTTCATCCACGGCAGCCAAGTGATCATCCCACCGCCCGTAAAATGCGGGCGGGTTTAGAAAGGTTACCTTATGTCTGAGCAGTTTTTGTATTTCTTGCAGCAGATGTTTAACGGCGTCACGCTGGGCAGTACCTACGCGCTGATAGCCATCGGCTACACCATGGTTTACGGCATTATCGGCATGATCAACTTCGCCCACGGCGAGGTTTATATGATTGGCAGCTACGTCTCATTTATGATCATCGCCGCGCTGATGATGATGGGCATTGATACCGGCTGGCTGCTGGTGGCGGCGGGATTCGTCGGCGCAATCGTCATTGCCAGCGCCTACGGCTGGAGTATCGAACGGGTAGCCTATCGCCCGGTGCGTAACTCTAAGCGCCTGATTGCGCTCATCTCGGCAATCGGCATGTCCATCTTCCTGCAAAACTACGTTAGCCTGACCGAAGGTTCGCGTGACGTGGCGCTGCCCAGTCTGTTTAACGGGCAGTGGGTGGTGGGCCATAGCGAAAACTTCTCTGCCTCTATTACTACCATGCAGGCGGTGATTTGGATTGTTACCTTCCTCGCCATGCTGGCGCTGACGATTTTCATTCGCTATTCCCGTATGGGGCGCGCCTGTCGTGCCTGCGCGGAAGATCTGAAAATGGCGAGCCTGCTTGGCATCAACACCGACCGGGTGATTGCGCTGACCTTTGTGATTGGCGCGGCGATGGCGGCGGTGGCGGGTGTGCTGCTCGGTCAGTTCTACGGTGTGATTAACCCCTACATCGGCTTTATGGCCGGGATGAAAGCCTTTACCGCGGCGGTGCTCGGCGGGGTTGGGCGGCGTTCCGGGGGGGGTGGTGGGCCCATAAAG